>ERZ794982.160-NODE-160-length-20848-cov-4.909874_pt1 | contig 20848 bp, 17 predicted proteins | sample MGYA00433071_ERZ794982 | MGnify/ENA primary metagenome ERZ794982 (study PRJEB30140, sample SAMN00862574) | bioreactor metagenome | study: EMG produced TPA metagenomics assembly of the Bioreactor inoculated with sediment Metagenome (bioreactor metagenome)...
ATCACCAACAAAATGCCACCAGGAACACGACGCTTCTCTAAACCAAAAATCGCGGCTAGACCCAATACTGACATAAGCACGGGTAGTGATGTGAAGTCACCAAACTTAACTGGTAGACCGGCTGCTGGGTTCTTCTCTACCAGACCAACACCATTGGCAGCAATTAATAGAAGAAATAGACCGATACCAATCCCGGTACCATGTGCAATACCAATAGGTAAGTTAGTCAAAATCCACTGACGCAGACCCGTTACCGTAATCGCGGTAAAAACCACACCCATTAAAAAGACTGCGCCTAAGGCTACGGGAATCGACACTCCCTGCCCCAACACTAGGCTAAATGCCATAAATGCCGTTAATGAGATAGCACAACCAATCGCCATTGGTAGATTTGCCCACAAGCCCATCAGCAATGAACCAAATGCAGCGACCAAACAGGTAGCGATAAAAACAGAACCCTGATCAAACCCAGCCGCGCCCAACATACTTGGAACAACAATCACCGAATAAACCATGGCTAAGAAAGTCGTCAAACCCGCCAGTACTTCTTGACGGACATTGCTTCCTCGCAGAGTAATTGAAAAGTACTGATCCAGCTTACTTCCCGTTGGAGATAAAGCTTGTTGACTGTTCTCAGGCTGAGATGGGGTCTTGTCAGACATTTTTTTTCCTATTCGATGTTGTGACTCAATACCATAACAAGCATTAGTGAGTGATTACTTACCTATAACCACATTAATACTTGGTTGAGTGCGTCATTTTTAGATATTTAACAAAGCAGCTATACCCAAGAAACTTGAAGGTGCAGGTAGGCGGCAAGTAAGAAAGTCCCCCTGAGCATAGGTAAACTATGTGATTGGGACGCACGAACATAGCCAACACCGCTACAACTTCAAGTATGACGGGTATAAATCTGGTTAAGCAGAACACCTACATTAAGTAGGGCTGATTAAAGGCGGGAAAATACATGGTAATTTTGCTGATGACAAGTGATTTAAGCTATTGAAGCAAACGATACCGTGATCTGATTTGTATTGATTGTACTGTTCTATTTACAGTCACTCCTTACGTCGCTTTCAATTCAATGGCTAACAGAACCGGAACTGACAAGAGATAGCAAAATAACCAAGAATCGCTACAATACCGCTATATATGAAAAATGAAGTAAATGATGATGCAGCGCGACTACACCTTTGATTGTTTATCAACGACAGCCCGTGAAGAGCTAGAAGAACTTAGCTTACGTATGATTCACCGCTTAGTACCTGAAGAGTACTTAAGTGAGATCTTTACCTTTGACGGCGAAGAAACTGAATCAGAAGACAAGCTGCAAGAAGCGCAACTTGATGCGATGTTACGCCTTAATGCCATCGCGCTGAGCCAACTGCCAACGCTGTTCCAAGAGTCTGATAACGCAGCGCAAAATACCCTTCGCATGCAACGATTAATCCTGTGGCACTTCTATGCGGTTTCATTTCATTTGGAGCGAGCGATTTCACTGGAAGTCCATTGCAACCATGTTGAAACTATTTTGAAACAAAGCCCTGAGAATACGCTTGAATGGGTCACAACGCTGACTGATTTGCTGCGTCAATACTCGAAAATTGCTCAAGCATGATCAAATAATCAGCAATTGGCTAGTGCGGCGATTCTAAAGTAACCTTAAAGTCAGTCTTCTTACTCAAAAAGCGACACTGCCTTTCTAGAACACAATCTAGTTCACCTCCACTAATCACTCCTACGGCAAAGTCGACAAGCTTTGCCGTGATCGTATCTGCAAATACAAAAAAGCGATTATTCTCTAGCGTGACCAAACAATCTATCACGAACAACACGCATCGCTTTCAATATCAAAATACTCCACTTCACTTTTTAGAATTTACCGTAGCTTATGCTTGATATTGGTAATTCCTCACATGTTTGACGCTTGACGAATCGGATCAGAACTTTAACTCTACTGACGATAAAGTAGTCAATATGGGAAGTGACAACAATGAATAAATGGATAAAAAATGCGTTAGCAAGCGTTGTAGCTGTGTCGTTCAGCTTTAGTTCGCTAAGCGTATTCGCACAAGAAACCGTGTATCGCTTAAAACTGGCAGAAACCTGGGGACCAAACACCCCTATCCTTGGCGATGCTTCAAAAAACTTAGCCAAGCTCGCTGAAGAAATGTCCAATGGGCGCATACAGATCCGCATCGATTCTGCCAACAAACATAAAGCACCATTAGGCGTGTTCGATATGGTGAAATCGGGGCAGTATGATTTAGGTCACTCTGCTTCTTATTATTGGAAAGGCAAGGTGCCGAATACGCTTTACTTCTCGGCAATGCCATTTGGCATGATGTCGACTGAGCAATACGCGTGGTTCTACCACGGTGGAGGCTTGGAGTTGATGCAAGAAGTCTACGCGCCACATAACCTACTCTCTTTCCCTGGCGGTAATTCTGATATTCAAATGGGTGGCTGGTTTCAAAAAGAGATTAAGACCATCGATGATCTAAAAGGTCTCAAGATCCGCATTCCGGGTTTTGCAGGGGAAGTAATGGCTCGCGTTGGGGCTAAGCCTACTAATATCGCACCGGGTGAAATGTACACCTCACTAGAACGTGGCACCATTGATGCGCTTGAGTGGGTAGGACCAGCTTTTGACCTGCGTATGGGCTTTCACAAAATTGCCCCTTACTACTACACCGCGTGGCATGAGCCAGGGTCTGAAACTCAGTTCTTAGTTAATAAGAAGACTTGGCAAACATTACCTAAAGATATACAAGCGATCTTAGAAACCGCCTTCCGCGTGGCTGCCTTTGATATGTACACCCAAGCGATTGATGCTAATGCCAATAGCTGGGCATCAATGAGTGAAGAGTACCCGAACATCAAAGTGCTTGATTTCCCACCACAGGTGATTGAACGGCTCAATCAAGAAAAAGAAATTTTACTCGATGAGTTTGCCGCTAACGATCCACAAGCAAAACGTATTATTGAATCTCAACGCCAATATTTAAGCAAGGTTCGCTCTTGGACGGACATTTCCACCAAAGCTTATCTCAACCACAATTAACCGATAATAAAAAGCCAGAGCACAATTGAATCGGCTCTGGCTTTTTTACGGCAGTTTGTTTTTACACTAAAGCGAAATTAGAAAGCGTAAATAACTGTGATACCAGAAATCGTATCGTCTTGATCACCAAGACCTAGATTTTCTTCTTCTACTTTTCTCACTTCACCAGAGATGATGAAGTTAGGCGCTGCATGGTAGCTTAGACCCATTGAGTAGATGCTACGCTCACCTTGAATATCGCCATCATCAAAGTCTACATTTGATAGGTACACATATGGACGAAGACCAATGCTAAAGTAGTACTCTGCATAGATATCCATACCAGTTGCATCAGCGTATTCATTAGATTTAAGTGGATTTCTTGGGTCATCAGAGTTGAAACCAAAACCTAGATAATCCGTCTCATGCGCTTTAGTACCATCAGTGTAAGCGGCAGTCACTTTGAACGCTTCGTATGAATACTTAGCAGCGATAGTAGTGAGTTTTTGCTCATCACTTGGTTCAAGATTCAGACCTGTATCTGTCGTCTCAACTTTGTTCACCAAGTGAGTCGCACCTAAGCTCAGACCAAAATCAAAGTCATAGCTTACTGCAAATGCATAGTTTGATGTACGTGCTAGCTCGTCGCTGGTAGGAGCAGTCAGAGAACCAGGAGAATTTTCTTCAAAGCCATATTGAGCTGAAATATTCAAGTTTTCAAAGCTATTACGGTAAGTGACTAGGTCGTCACCACGCGCGGTTCCCATGAAACCACCGTCTTTAGTATCACTAAAGATTGGTGTTGCATCTGGATCGAATACAATTAGGTTATCCATATAACCAGCCACATCATGGTACGCAGAGTACTGCTTACCAAAGCGCAAGCTACCGTACTCTTCGTGATGCACAGAGAAGTAACCTAGACGAGTACGGAATTGATCGCCTGAACCAGAGACACCTTCGGTAGGGGCGCTAGTTAAATTATCCCATTCAAATTTCACATCGCCAGACCAACCATTACCGAATTGATGCTCAACACCAAAACCCAGCGTACTACGGCTAGTATTAAAATCATGATCCTCAAAAAACGTTACTGGTTGCCAGTAGTCCATCAAGAATGCACCCGACATATCCACTTTAGTCGTGTCGTTTTGGTAAAGGGTAACTGCGAATGCTTGGCTAGACAGCGCCAAGCTGGTTAGAAGTACTAGCTTATTTTTATTAAATTTCATTCCACGCTCCAATTTTGGATATTATTATTTATGACCAATTTTATAATTGGTCTAATTTCTTACAGGCAAAAATGTCGATTTAACTCAATAGCAGATGAATGAATATTAGAAACGTCAGGTAGCACAATAAAATTACCTTATCGGTAACTGTTAGATGAATTGTATCTAAAGTGTTAATAAATCATTGTGTTACTAAACTGATATAGTTTCTGGCATCACGAGAAGTCCAAAAATAGAAAACTATAGATTTTGACAAGAAGGCAGGATAGATAAAGTGAAGTCATGCGTATACCAAGCTAAGGAACTTGAGCGGGACCTACTTTCATTTTTTCGACCAGTATTCATCTCGAATCTCATTACTAATTGTGGTTAATATCGACAGAGCGATATTTAAACAAAAAAACCATTAAGTGAATAAAATAAACAGCTAAGTGTGATCATGAGCGTGATGAATAATAATAAAGCATTCTTAATATCACAAAAATAGACCAGGCAATATTCAACTAGTCTCTATTCGTTTTTTTATTGTTTAGACAAAATTATTTTAATAAATTTTGCAATTATTAATTTAGATGTCTAAATTAATAATTGCAAAAAAGAACTGTGTTTAATGTATCGAAAATTATAATTAGAAAACGAAAATTCATATTGTAAGCAAATATTTAAAAATCGCTTGAATCATATATAAACCCTTACATCTGGCTCATTATTTAGCATGTTAAATAGGTTAAATTGTTAATTAAATAGATAAACTTAATTAAATACTTTGAGGTGTTCTTTTTTTGCAGAGGATAAAAAGTGACGAGTATTGGCTGTCTACACCTACTCAATACACCTTTGTTTTTTATCATTTAAGAAACAAAACAAACCATAAACACAAAGAACTAATAACACTACCTTAAAGATAATTAGTGGGAACAAATCATTATTTAACGAGACTCTTAAATAATGTTCATAGCGAATAGCAAAGTTTTTAGTGCACATGACCTTGAGAAAGGTTGATCATTGCCACGCCAATAACTACAAAGAAAATGCCTGACCACACCATTGGGTCTAGGTGCTGACGATAAACAAAAGTTGAAATAAGGCTAATAGCAACAATAGCAAGCCCAGCCCAAAGAGAATGAACGACAGCAACAGGTATCCCTTTCATTGCTTGGCTCAAAAATAGAAATGCCGCAAGATGACCAATAATCACCAATACTGCCGGAGCTGGTTTAGATAAACTAAAGCCGTCTGTCGCTTTTAGAGCAACGTGCGAAAGTGCCTCAGCCAACACCGCCAAAATAATAAATAACCAGCTCATCAGAATGTTCCTATTGATTTATAAATTAATAACAATGCATTGGTTTATTCACCTAATTATACGGAGATTAAATGCGTAGAGATTTAATTAATAAAATAAGATAAAAAGGGATTATCGATTAAAGAAAACAAGTTCGAAAGAAACAGTAAAAGGTCGACCTTTTATTTGATAATGAGCCCTCTAACGAAGGCTCATTGTTGCCAAACTAAAGGCTTACTTATCCATATGAAGAACAGTACGGATAGACTCACCTTTGTGCATTAATTCAAATGCTTCATTTACATCTTGTAGCCCCATAGTATGGGTAATGAATTCTTGTAGACCAAATTCACCCGCCATGTAACGATTTACGATCTCAGGAAGCTCTGAACGACCTTTAACGCCACCAAAGGCTGAACCACGCCACACACGACCAGTCACTAATTGGAATGGACGGGTTGATATTTCTTGACCTGCGCCAGCAACACCAATGATTACTGATTCACCCCAGCCTTTGTGACAACACTCAAGTGCTTGGCGCATAACGTTTACGTTACCGATACACTCGAATGAGTAATCAACGCCACCATCCGTCATTTCAACAATTACTTCTTGAATTGGCTTATCAAATTTCATTGGGTTAATGCAATCTGTTGCGCCAAGCTGTTTCGCTAATTCGAATTTGCTTTCATTGATATCAACACCAATGATGGTTTTTGCACCTGACATACGCGCGCCAATAATAGCCGAAAGACCAATACCACCAAGACCGAATACGGCGACAGTATCACCCGCTTGAACCTTGGCGGTGTTTAGAACTGCGCCCATACCCGTAGTAACACCACAACCTAATAAGCAAACTTCTTCAAGTGGCGCTTCTTTCGCGACTTTCGCCAAAGAGATTTCAGGCAAGACTGTGTACTCAGAGAAAGTTGAACATCCCATGTAATGGAAGATAGTTTCGCCATTAACCGAAAAGCGGCTAGTCCCATCAGGCATTAAGCCTTTACCTTGTGTTTCACGCACAGCTTGGCAAAGATTAGTTTTGCCTGACTTGCAGTATTTACATTCTCCACACTCGGCAGTGTAAAGAGGAATAACGTGATCACCAACTTCAACACTGGTAACGCCTTCGCCGATCATTTCAACGATACCACCACCTTCATGCCCAAGAATTGAAGGGAAAATGCCCTCCGGATCATCACCTGATAGCGTGAATGCATCGGTGTGACAAACCCCGGTAGCTATAATACGTACAAGCACTTCACCAGCTTTTGGAAGTTGAACATCAACTTCTTCCATTTTTAGGGGTTCACCAGCTGCCCAAGCAACCATAGCTTTTGATTTGATGTGAGTTTGACCTGGTTTGATTTCAAGCGTCATTGTTTTTTCCTTCGTTAGACTTAGCAAAAGTAAGTGCCGACATAAGATTAGTATCAATTCGTAGTAAGCGTAGTTGAGAGTTTTGCCTCTCGCCGCTTCGTTGTTGGGGCTAGTATAGATGGTTACGGATAATTGATAATCCCACCAATATGCAAATTATTATTACAACTAAGTAATAATAAGATGAAAGGGGAAAGCCGCTGAAACAACGGGAAAAAAGGAAATTAAGCGAGAGTAAATCATAGGATATTATGATACAGACTAATCTTTATCATCCGCTCTTGCTTAGAAAAAAACCTCCAATGACACTAGGTCATTGGAGGTTCTGGGTTCCATCTTGTAAGATTTTATAAGAGTATTATTCCACAGTAACGGCTTTAGCCAAATTACGTGGCTGATCCACATCCGTTCCTTTGATTAAAGCGACGTAGTAAGAGAGTAGCTGCATTGGAATGGTGTAGTAGATTGGTGCGGTAATGTCGCTCACATGCGGCATCGTGATGATCTTCATCGTCTCATCAGCTTCAAAGCCTGCATCCTCATCAGCGAAGACATACAACAAACCACCACGCGCACGTACTTCCTCAATGTTCGATTTCAACTTCTCTAACAAGTCATTACTTGGCGCGACCACAACCACTGGCATATCTGCATCAATCAATGCTAGTGGACCATGCTTAAGCTCACCTGCTGCATACGCTTCCGCGTGAATGTATGAAATCTCTTTCAGCTTTAATGACGCTTCCATTGCGATTGGGTAAAACTCACCGCGTCCTAAAAATAGCGTGTGGTGCTTATCAGCAAAATCTTCGGCTAACGCTTCAATCTCTTTCTCAAATGACAAAGCCTGCTCAATTTGCTGTGGTAGTGCATGCAGTGCTTGCACAACTTCCAACTCACGAGCTTTATCAATACGACCTTGTTGTTTACCCAGCGCGGTCACCAACATTAATAGAGCTGACAATTGGGTGGTGAATGCTTTGGTTGATGCCACACCAATTTCAACGCCAGCGCGAGTCATAAATGCAAAATCAGATTCACGAACTAATGATGAACCCGCCACATTACAGATCGTCATTGCTGCCATGTAGCCTTTTTCTTTCGCTAAGCGCAATGCCGCCAAGGTATCAGCCGTTTCACCTGATTGAGATAAAGTAATTAACAAGCTATTAGGACGAGTGACAAATTTACGGTAGCGGAATTCAGAAGCGATCTCCACATCACAACTAACAGCTGCGATATCTTCAAACCAGTAACGCGCCGTCATACCTGCATTATAAGAAGTACCACAAGCCACAATCTGAACATGTTCTACTCGGCTCAAAATATCTTTAGCATGAACACCAATCGCATCAGTAACGACCGAGTCAGAGGTAATACGCCCTTCCATGGTGTTGATCAACGCCGTTGGCTGTTCGTAAATTTCTTTTTGCATAAAGTGACGGTATTGACCTTTATCGCCCGCATCATGCTCTGCACTTGACTCAATAACTTCACGCTCAACTTCTTCACCCGCTTGGTTTAAGACTTTTACTTGACGACGCGTGATCTCGGCAATATCGCCTTCTTCAAGGTACATAAATCGGCGAGTAACACTGAGTAGTGCCAATTGGTCTGAAGCAAGGAAGTGCTCACCTACACCAATACCAATCACTATCGGACTGCCAGAACGAGCAACCACTAAGCGGCTTGGGTCTTTGCGATCCATCACAACCGTGCCGTAAGCACCATCAAGTTGTTTAGCGGTATTTTGTAATGCTTCAAGCAATGAAGACGCACTACGTAACTCCCACTCAACTAAGTGAGCAATCACTTCAGTATCAGTTTGTGACTCAAAAACGTAGCCGCGCTGGCGAAGCTTTTCACGGAGCTCCTCATGGTTTTCAATAATGCCATTGTGCACAACGGTAATATCACCAGAGATATGCGGGTGAGCGTTAATTTCTGAAGGCTCACCGTGAGTCGCCCAACGAGTATGAGCTATACCTGTACCGCCAATAACCTCTGCACTTTCTACGGCATCTGCGAGCTCTTGAACTTTACCTAAGCGACGTACGCGAGTCAGTTTTGATTCTGCATCAACCACTGCTACACCGGCAGAGTCATAGCCACGATATTCTAGACGTTTTAGACCTTCTACTAGGATTTCCGCCACATCACGCTGCGCTACAGCACCAACGATTCCGCACATAGAGTTTTCTCCAATTTTTCTGATTCACTGGGCTGTAAACAAAGCCCTAATTTGATTAAGCGAGGATGACACGCACGCCATTTGATTCGATCTGCTGCTGATAGTCTGGTGATAAATCATCATTGGTAACCAAGACATCGATAGCATCCCAGCTCAACTCTAAGTTTGGGATTTTCCGACCAATTTTCTCCGATTCCACCATCACAATCACTTCGCGTGAAACTTCAGCCATCACCTTGCTCAAGCCAACAAGTTCATTAAATGTTGTCGTACCGCGATCTAAATCCACACCGTCGGCACCAATAAATAACTGATCAAAATCGTAAGAACGCAGTACAGTTTCTGCCACTTGTCCTTGAAATGACTCAGAATGTGCATCCCAAGTACCACCTGTCATCAATAAATGTGGCTCACTTTCAAGTTCATTCAATGCACTAGCAACACTCAGAGAGTTTGTCATCACCACTAAACCACGCTTGTCATTCAGTTGTTGGATTAGCGCCGCAGTTGTACTACCGCTATCAATAACAATACGATTGTGATCTCGGATTAACTTTGCTGCCGCGAGTGACAAATCAATCTTACGAACCGAAACTTTTCCATCCAATTCATCACTCACAACTTCCGATGGCAACGCAATCGCACCACCATATCGGCGCAATAATTGACCATTTTGTTCCAGTGAAGAAAGATCCTTTCTGATTGTGACTTCTGAGGTTTCAAATTTGAGTGAAAGCTCTTCAACACTCACCTCTCCCTTAGTGTTGACCAAGGTTGAAATAGCGTGGCGTCTTAGTTGTGTATTTCGTTTTGACATTTGTTCACTGACATTAAGTTTCGCTTCGAAAGTTATTATAGTCAAATCGAAACTTTTTCGTCCATTTATTTCGATGCAAAAAATTAATATTTAGAGAGAAAACCTTGTCCTAAGACAATTCTTAAGCAGTGATATTGAATTGATTCAGTGGTAGAATTCACAACCGAAAAGAAAAAAAATTACAAAAATCGACGTTATTTTTGCACTTAAGTGCTGTTAAGGTGGCATAAATCACAAAAATGCCGCCATTAACAAGGTCAGATTGGTCATAAAATGACTAAATCAGATAAAAGACTTTCAAAACTGGAGCAAAAAAAGAAGGTGTTACTACACTGATAATTTGCAGGCACAAAATGCAACCTATCAGCACTTGCTTCAGGTATGAGTGTTCAAATTAAGAACGAGCACTCTTTATTAACAACCGAATTTAAATTTAACTATATTATTTACCGGAGAGTATCTTCCATGAAAAAGACCAAAATCGTATGTACGATTGGCCCTAAAACTGAATCAGTAGAGAAGTTAACTGAACTTGTTAACGCAGGCATGAACGTAATGCGTCTAAACTTCTCTCACGGTAATTTCGCAGAGCACAGCGTTCGTATCGATAACTTCCGTAAAGTAATGGAAGCAACTGGCAAGCAACTAGCTATCCTTCTAGACACGAAGGGTCCAGAAATCCGTACTATCAAACTAGAAGGCGGTAATGACGTTGATCTAGTAGCAGGTCAAGAATTCACTTTCACAACTGACATTACAGTTGTAGGTAACACTGACACTGTAGCGGTAACTTACGCAGGTTTCGCTAAAGATCTTTCTGCTGGTAACACTATCCTAGTAGACGATGGTCTAATCGAGATGGAAGTTATCTCAACAACTGAAACTGAAGTTAAGTGTAAAGTTCTTAATAACGGTGCTCTAGGTGAAAACAAAGGCGTTAACCTACCAGGCGTTTCTGTAAACCTACCTGCTCTATCTGATAAAGATAAAGACGATCTTAAATTTGGTTGTGAGCAAGGCGTTGACTTTGTAGCTGCTTCTTTTATCCGTAAAGCATCAGATGTTAAAGAAATCCGCGAAATCCTAACGGCTAACGGTGGCGAGAACATCCACATCATTTCTAAGATCGAAAACCAAGAAGGTGTTGATAACTTCGATGAGATCCTAGAACTTTCTGACGGTATCATGGTTGCTCGTGGTGACCTAGGTGTTGAGATCCCAGCTGAAGAAGTAATCTTCGCTCAGAAGATGATGATCGAGAAATGTAACCGCGCTCGTAAAGTGGTTATCACTGCAACTCAAATGCTAGATTCTATGATCAACAACCCACGTCCAACTCGCGCAGAAGCGGGTGACGTTGCGAACGCAATCATGGATGGTACAGATGCAGTAATGCTTTCTGGTGAAACAGCTAAAGGTAAATACCCTGTTGAAGCGGTATCTATCATGGCTCAAATCGCGAACCGTACTGACTCTGCACTTAAAGCTGAGCTAGGTTCTCGTCTAGACAGCCCTCGTCTACGCATCACTGAAGCTGTATGTAAAGGCGCAGTAGACACAGCTGAGAAGCTAGCTGCTCCACTAATCATCGTTGCAACTGAAGGTGGTAAATCAGCTCGTTCTGTACGTAAGTACTTCCCAACAGCAAGCATCGTTGCACTAACAACAAATGCAAAAACTGCTGCACAACTAGTACTAACTAAAGGTGTTCGTCCAGTTCTTGTTGATTCTATCGACAGCACTGATGCATTCTACAAAAACGGTAAAGAGTACGCTCTGGCATCTGGTTTTGGTAAGAAAGGCGACATCGTTGTTATGGTATCTGGCGCACTAGTCGCTTCAGGCACAACTAACACGGCTTCTGTACACGTTTTATAATTTTAAAATGTATACCAACAAATAAACAAAAAGAGGGCTATGCCCTCTTTTTTTATATACCCGCTTGCCTCGCTATTTTGTACGCTGTATTATCCGCCGAAAGTACTACGTACCGTTAAATCAGATTCAAGGTTGAAGTAGCTCTGATTGCTATAGCGAGGATTGTATAGTGCCAAGCCCGACGTTAACTGACAAAGTCGCTAAGATGATCCGTCAAGATATCTTAGTGGGAAAATTTGAACCCAGTGAAAAACTGGTTGTTGCTGACCTAAAGAAGCGATATGAAGTGGGCGCGTCCCCAATTCGTGAAGCATTGGTCCAGCTTTCATGGTCTAAATTTGTGGTTGTTGAACCGCAAAAAGGATGTTGGGTTGCCCCTATATCAACATCCGAACTAGCTGATTTACACGAGAGTTTATGTGTGATCACGCCTGTATTACTTAAGCAAGCTATCGCCCATGGCGATGAGGGTTGGGAGCTTGAATTGCTCACGGCTTATCACAAGTTATCACGCTTAAAATCGATGCAAGAAGAGTATGATTGGGTTGAGTGGCAAGATCGCCAACGCTGTTTCCATGAGTCTCTACTCAAAGCCGCCACCTCAAAAACCATGCTATCGTTTTTCGCTGATCTGCTTAATCAGATCCAGCGCTACCGATTCCATGCAATCAATAATGGTCTAAGCATCAATTCCATTGATGTGGATGAATATGAATCTATTGTGAAATGTGTGCTTGCGAAAGACACTGAAAATGCAGTGATCAAATACGATCGTTACTTATCCAATATGATCTTGCAGCTGAACCACGCAGTTAGCCCAGCCGCATAAATCATCGTTTTGTCCTTCGGCTTGTGGTATTAATCTTCAAGCCGAAAAACCACATCTACCCTATCACGAATAACAATGGTTGAATCTTGATAACCATTAGATTCGGTTTTCATATCCATACTCATTGCACGCATCAACACCGGTTTCGCGCTGGGTGAATTGTAGTTGATCTGCCAAACATGCCCTAACTCTTGTCCAAATCCTTGAGCTAATGATTTCGCCTTGCTTTTTGCGTCATCAATAGCAGCCATACGCGCTTTTTGCTGATACTTGGCTTCATCTTTAACTTTGAGCGTGATGTTGTCGACTTGGTTAATACCAGAGCTCAACGCGATATCAAGGTATCTATTAAGGTTGTCCAATTGCTCTACTGTCACTGTAATAGAACGACTTGCTCGATAGCCAACGAGCTCTGGTTGCCCTTTCTTCGGATAGTGGTATTGAGGTGCCAAATATAGATTGGTGCTGGTGATATCTTCTGCATCCACACCTTGCTGTTTCAATGTAGCAAGAAATGCTGAAACGGCTTTGTCGACACTTTGCTTAGCCTGCTCTGCCGTCATCGTTGTTTCAACCACCTTAACTGAAAACTCAGCCATATCCGGCTTGGCAATGATTTCGCCATAACCTGTGGTCGAAAGGTGAGCAAAACTCAATTCATTCGCCATTGCACCAAAGCTCAAACTGCTAGAAAGCACAATCAATGCCAATGATAACTTATTCATCTCTATCACCTTATTCATGTAGTTGAATCTTATATGATAAGTAATTATTGAGCTTTAACCAGTCACCTACCCATAATCTGACACAATCTTAACTCTGTTAGCTCGGTAATATTACTCGGGAATGATTGATTATCGCATCGGATATCGCTTTCAAAATACCGGTTTCCAACTGCCAGTGATGCCAGTAAATACGATGAGATAAAAAGAACCCTGGAGTGATATCCACCAATAAGCCTGCCGCGAGTTCCTCTTCAATCTGAAGCTTAGGGATCAAACAATATGCCACCCCGGTTAAAGCTAATTTTACAAAAGCTTCTGAACTTCTTACCGTATGTTTTAAGACGCTGCCTTTAGGCAAATTAAAGTGCTGATGGATAAAGCGATCATTCATATCATCATGGTAATCAAACGCCACTGTGGGTGCGTGTAATAATGACTCTCGATTCACACCATTAGGAAAGTAGTGTTGAGAAAATTCAGGGCTCGCGACACACAGGTAATCCACTCGCCCTAGATAGTCCGCATCACACCCAGGTATCGATTGCGACTCTAGACTAATGGCGCCAGCCACCTCGCCACTTCTTAGCTTCTCTAACGTTCGACCTTCATCATCAACCACTAAGTTTAGAGCCACTCGCTCGCGCTGAAGCAACTGAGTTAACGCTGGCAACAACCAAGTAGCCAAACTATCGGCGTTAGTTGCCAGAGACAACTGCAATGGTTTGAAGCTGGCATCATTCATTAACTCTGGCACTAGTTCACTTTCAAGCAACCGTACTCGGCGATATAAGCCAAGCAATTGCTTACCTACCGGAGTTGGTTTTGGCGGTTGTTCTCTAATCAAAGCAGGTTGTGCAAGAAATTTTTCTAGCTGTTTTATTCTTTGGGAAACAGCAGATTGCGAGATACATAGCTGCTCAGCCGCCCGTTCAAAACTGCCAAATTGCACAATAACGTCCAGCGCCTCAATCCATTTGTAATCCAGTCCACGCATCTATTTCATTTCCCCAAGTAACCAAATAAGTAAAACTTATAATAGATTAAAATCATTAAATATACTTATTTATCCACTAGCGTTATCTTCGCCGCAATTAATTTGTTTCACTCCGGAGAGAAGACCGTGAACTTTTGGGTATTACTACAGGGATTTGGACTTGGTGCGACCATGATCATTCCGATCGGCGCACAAAATGCTTATGTACTGAACCAAGGCATTAAGCGCCAACACCATTTAACCACTGCAATAACTTGCAGCCTGTTAGATGCTATTTTTATTTCTCTCGGGGTCTTTGGTGGCGGTGCATTACTTTCACAGAATGAAACTCTGCTTGCAGCAGTCACACTAGGAGGCATTGCCTTTCTAACCATTTATGGTGCTTTAGCGCTTAAGAGTGCTTTTCGCGATCCGGCGAAACAAGAAAATGCAAAGCATGTATTGGCTCGTGGTCGTCGAACCGTTATTTTAGGTGCCTTAGCGGTGACGGTACTCAACCCTCATCTGTACTTAGATACGGTTGTGATACTCGGTTCTATTGGTGGGCAATTTGAAGGGCAAGATCGAATTTCATTTGCCATCGGTACCATTATGGCTTCTTTTGCTTGGTTCCATACCTTATCATTTGGCGCGGCAAAACTAGGCCCTACTCTTTCAAAGCCAAAAGTAAAAAGAGGCATCGACATCCTAATTGCGATGATGATGTTTACTATTGCCGCTTTGCTTACAAATCAGTTAGTCACCCTGTATTGGTAACCATCAGATGTAAAAAAAGCGAGGTTTGTGCCTCGCTTTTTACTTTCCACTTACTTATGCATCCACTTTGTTGAGGTGTACGTCCATTTGCGGAAATGGAATCTCAATACCGTTCGCATCTAACGCCTCTTTGATTGCTTGGTTAGAATCAAAGTAAACATCCCAGTAATCCGCTGTTTTACACCAAGGGCGTACAACAAAGTTCACTGAAGAGTCAGCCAGAGCAACCACACCGATAGTAATATCGTGATCTTTTAGAATACGCTCATCTTTTGCCAGCGCATCATGAATCACTTGCTTAGTCAGTTTAAGATCTGAGCTATAAGAAACACCAATGGTTAAATCTACACGGCGCGTATCATGGCGAGAGTAGTTAGTAATTGGCGAACCAATAACACCCGAGTTAGGTACAACAACCATTTTGTTATCTGGTGTTTTCAGTACGGTTTGGAAGATCTGAATAGCCTCTACGCTACCCGCGACACCACCAACTTCAACATAGTCACCCGATTTGAATGGGCGGAAACCTACAATAAGTACACCAGCAGCAAAGTTCGATAGTGACCCTTGCAACGCAAGACCAATCGCTAAACCAGCCGCACCAATTACCGCTACCACAGAAGCCGTTTGTACACCAATTCGGCTTAATGCCGCGATGAGTACAATCACAAACAGAGTATAACGTACGATGCCATGGATAAACTCAACAACCGCTTTATCCATCTTCTTCTTGCCGAGTACCTTAGCAACACTATTAGCAACCATCTTAGCGACGATATTACCAATAAATAGGATCAGTACCGCTGAAATAATATTCACACCGTATTGAATCAAAAGATCTGAGTTGCTGTTTAACCAAGTCTCAACTTTTGCTAGACCGTCAACCAATGGAGCTTCAACCCCAACAGACTCACCTGCCATATAATTTTCCTCTCAAAATAGATGTGACTAACTAGTCATGCTGCTTTAAAAATAACGACCATGTCCTAATCAATTTACTGAACGAGCGTCAGTTTGCCGGAAAGATAGCCCAGTTTGTGACTTTAGCAAAGTAAAGATTCTGCAAAGATAATCAAAACAAAGAGTTATCGTACCACTGTGATCTCGACCAGTTAAAGCCTACGCATTCACGTTACATTTCGCCACATTTTTTTATCAAAAAGTAAGCCATATCTAAGTTTGAAGACACAAAAAAGCCCGCTCAAGGAGCGGGCTTTCAAATCTCTAATTCTAAAGTAGAATTATAGTACGTCGATTGCGTTTAGGTCAGCGAATGCTTTCTCTAGACGTGCAACCATTGACTCTTGACCTGCACGTAGCCATACGCGTGGATCGTAGTACTTCTTGTTAGGAGCCGCTTCACCCGTTGGGTTACCGATTTGACCTTGTAGGAAGTCATGGTTCTTAGCTTCGTACTGACGAACACCATCCCAAGAAGCCCACTGTGTATCAGTATCGATGTTCATTTTGATTACACCGTAGCTGATAGACTCTTTGATTTCTGCTTCAGTTGAACCAGAACCACCGTGGAATACGAAGTTTAGAGCATTTGGTGCAATACCAAATTTTTCTGCACAGTATGCTTGAGAGTCACGAAGGATTGTAGGAGTTAGTACAACGTTACCTGCTTGGTAAACACCGTGTACGTTACCGAAAGATGCCGCGATAGTGAAACGGTGGCTGATAGCGCTTAGTTTCTCGTATGCGTATGCTACGTCTTCTGGAGAAGTGTATAGCTCAGACTGATCCATATCAGAGTTGTCTACGCCATCTTCTTCACCACCAGTACAACCTAGTTCAAATTCTAGAGTCATACCCATTTTTTCCATGCGCTCTAGGTACTTAGCACAGATATCGATGTTCTCTTCTAGAGACTCTTCAGAAAGGTCAATCATGTGAGAAGAGAATAGTGGCTTACCAGTTTGAGCGAAGAACTCTTCACCAGCGTCTAGTAGACCGTCGATCCATGGAAGTAACTTCTTAGCAGCGTGGTCAGTGTGAAGGATTACAGGTACACCGTAAGACTCAGCGATAGCGTGTACGTATTTCGCACCAGCTACAGCACCAATGATTTGCGCTTCTTGACCTTCAAGTTTTAGACCTTTACCACCAAAGAAAGCAGCACCGCCGTTAGAGAACTGAACTACAACAGGAGCTTTAACTTTTGCTGCAGCTTCTAGAACACCGTTGATTGTATCAGTGTTTACTACGTTAACTGCAGGTAGTGCAAATTTGTGCTCTTTCGCTACTTCAAAAACTTTCTGTACGTCATCGCCAGAGATTACACCTGGTTTTACGAAATCGAAGATCTTAGACATGGTATGGAGTCCTATTTATCTGTCGTTTTAAAAATTAAAACTTACTAATTTAAAATTTTGCAAACGTTTGCTCACAACTGCCGCTATTCTAGCAGAGAATAATGTGACATGCAGCAAACAACAAAGCGGGAGATTTCTCTCCCGCTCTTTTCATTCTTACTTCGCGCGTGCTTCTAGCATTTCAACAGCTGGAAGAGCTTTACCTTCAACGAATTCAAGGAACGCACCGCCACCAGTAGAGATGTAAGATACGTCAGCTTTGATACCGAACTTGTCGATAGCTGCTAGCGTGTCACCACCACCTGCTACAGAGAAACCTGCAGACTCAGCGATTGCTTTAGAGATACCAGCAGTACCCGCTTCGAAGTTTTTGAATTCGAATACGCCTACAGGACCATTCCAAAGAATTGTTTTTGCGTTGCTAATGATGTCAGCTAGAACTGCAGTTGAATCTGGACCTAAGTCAAAGATCATGTCGTCATCTTGAACGTCAGCAACGTTCTTGATTTCAGCTTCTGCGTTTTCATCAAATGCTTTAGCACATGCTACGTCAGTCGCGACTGGAATCGCACACTCTTTCATTAGTTTCTTAGCTGTATCAACTAGGTCTGCTTCGTATAGAGACTTACCTACATTGTGACCTTCAGCTGCGATGAACGTATTCGCGATACCACCGCCAACAACAAGTTGGTCAGCGATTTTAGATAGAGATTCAAGAACAGTCAGTTTAGTAGAAACTTTAGAACCACCAACGATAGCCACTAGAGGACGCTCTGGGTTGCTCATTGCTTTACCAAGCGCTTCTAGCTCAGCAGCTAGTAGAGGACCTGCACAAGCTACATCTGCGTGCATACCAACGCCGTGAGTAGACGCTTGCGCACGGTGCGCAGTACCAAATGCATCCATTACGAATACGTCACATAGTGCTGCGTATGCTTTAGATAGTTCTTCTTCGTTTTTCTTCTCGCCTTTGTTAAAGCGAACGTTTTCAAGAACAACTAGCTCACCAGCGTTTAGTTCTAGACCGTTTAGGTAGTCTTTCGCTAGTTTAACGTCGCAATCTAGTGCGTCGTTTAGGTAGTTAACAACAGGTTGTAGAGAGAACTCTTCAGCGTATTCACCTTCAGTTGGGCGACCTAGGTGAGAAGTAACCATCACTTTAGCACCCGCTTCTAGGCAAAGTTTGATAGTTGGAAGAGATGCGATGATACGTGCATCAGAAGTTACTTTTCCGTCTTTTACTGGCACGTTAAGGTCAGCACGGATGAATACACGTTTACCTGCTAGATCCAGGTCAGTCATCTTGATTACAGACATGATTTGTCCTCTCAAATATTAAATAAAGTTTTTTTACAACTCGGCAGCCTTGCCAAGTCGGTGAATTCTTTAAACTGATTATGAATATGGAGATATCTCGAATTTATTTCAAGGGTAGAAATAAATTATTTCTCCATATTCATTAGAGGGCTGTTATTTTGCTGCTTGCATCGCTAATGCTGTATCGAGCATGCGGTTAGCAAAGCCCCATTCGTTATCACACCACACCAACATTTTGACTAACTGACCATTGCTTACCCTTGTCTGGGTACCATCAACAATAGCGCTGTGTGGATCGTGATTGAAGTCCACCGAAACCAGTGGTGCTTCAGTATAGTCAACAATATTACGTAATGTACACTGAGATGCGTTAATAATGGTTTGATTTACGTCATTAACTTTCACATTTGTATTAATTGTGACACTTAAATCCATTGCAGTTACATTTACGGTGGGAACTCTTACAGAAATCGCTTCAAATTTGTTAGAAAATTTCGGGAATATTCTTTCAATACCTTGATGAAGCTTAGTATCCACAGGAATGATTGACTGACTGGCTGAACGGGTGCGTCGTAGATCAGAATGGTAAGCGTCGATCACTTGTTGATCATTCATCGATGAATGAATGGTAGTAATAGTGCCTGAATCGATACCAAATGCATCATCAAGTACTTTAATGATTGGAACAATGCAGTTTGTTGTACACGATCCGCTAGAGACAATAGTCTGCTCAGCAGTGAGTGTTTCATGGTTGACGCCGTAGATAATGGTGTTATCAATATCGGCATCGCCAGGATGAGAGAATAAGACTTTTTTAGCCCCTGCTTCTATATGGGCTAAACCATCGGCGCGGCAGCCATAAACGCCGGTACAATCAAAGACGATATCAACATCGAGATCGCGCCACGGCAATAGATTAATTTCATTTAAATGTAGGATACGTACGGCATCATGATCGCCATTGTCATGATGAATATAAAGATGTTCTTGATCGTGGCTAATTCGTTTGCCAAATCGACCATGGGTGGTGTCATATTGAAGTAGATGCGCCATTGCCTCTGCTTGGGCTAATTCATTAACCGCAACTACCTTAATGTCTTGATGTTTGCCGCTTTCATAAACAGCGCGTAAAACATTTCGACCGATTCGTCCAAACCCATTAATCGCAATTTTCAGCATAGTTCCATCGCCTTTATAGTATTAGTTCTAATCGATTAGATGGTACTCGATCTCCCCCCAGCAAGCAGCAAAAGAGTGACATATTACGCAGCCCCTCGCTGTACACTTAAGTAATACTTGATGCAACTATCAATTTACACTTCATCCCTGCTAATGTTGATAACAATATGTAGCAACCTTTGGCATTTTTTCTTACCGTTTAACAACCAAAGGAATCGGTTATGAGTACATTCTCAACTTCGTGCTTTTGCAATAAATGTCAGATAGATACAAAACATAGTGAAGTGTTAGTTCGTAAGCCAAGCCGTTACGATACCGAGCAATCTATACTGGGCCGTATCAAGTTATTGATGCACTCTTTCATTAACGGTGGTCACTACTACAACATGGACAGGTACGTTCAATGTAAAATTTGCGGGAATAAAACACTGGATAACAAAGGCTGTGAATTCGAGTAGACATAAAAAAACCGAGCTTTTCAGCTCGGTTTTTTACTTTATCGACGATTTATATTTGCATTATTACGCAAGTAATTCGTTTGCTGTGTTCAATACGTTTTCAAGCGTGAAGCCAAACATTTCGAATAGTTGATCAGCTGGCGCTGATTCACCAAATGTGGTCATGCCGATAATACGACCATCAAAGCCTACGTACTTGTACCAGAAGTCTGCAATACCCGCTTCGATAGCAATACGTGCAGTGACGTCTGATGGAAGCACCGCTTCACGGTATGCGGCATCTTGCTTGTCAAATGCGTCGGTAGATGGCATTGAAACAACGCGTACTTGCTTGCCTTCAGCTGTTAGCTTGTCAGCAGCAGCAACTGCTAACTCAATTTCAGAGCCTGTCGCGATTAGGATCAACTCAGGCTTGCCTGCGCAGTCTTTTAGGATGTAAGCAC
>ERZ794982.161-NODE-161-length-20822-cov-4.391872_pt1 | contig 20822 bp, 22 predicted proteins | sample MGYA00433071_ERZ794982 | MGnify/ENA primary metagenome ERZ794982 (study PRJEB30140, sample SAMN00862574) | bioreactor metagenome | study: EMG produced TPA metagenomics assembly of the Bioreactor inoculated with sediment Metagenome (bioreactor metagenome)...
GTGAATATTGTCCCCGGTCTGCTCGGCGTCATTTTAACCATGACTATGATTTTATTCACCAGCGCCGCCATCGTTCGCGAACGCGAACGCGGTAATTTGGAACTACTGATCACCACTCCTATTCATTCACTGGAATTGATGATCGCAAAAATAGTACCGTACATTTTTGTTGGTTTAATTCAAGTGGTGATCATTCTTGGGCTGGGGCACTTTATTTTTGGCGTACCGATAAACGGCGCACTAAGCCAAATATTGCTCGGCACGTTGTTGTTTATCTCTGCGAGTTTAACACTCGGCTTAGTGATTTCCACCATCGCCATCACGCAGTTGCAAGCGATGCAAATGACGGTTTTTATCTTGCTGCCTTCAATATTGCTATCCGGATTTATGTTTCCTTACGAAGCCATGCCTATCGCTGCACAATGGATATCCGAGGTATTGCCCGCAACACACTTTATGCGCTTGATCAGAGGGATCGTGTTACGCGGAGCTGACCTGGTCGATCTATGGCGAGACACATTGTGGCTTGCTGGGTTTACTATCCTCGGTTTGATTGTGGCGTCAAAACGCTTTAAAAAGTCTCTCGACTAAAATCTGCTAGGGCGCCGTTGATTTAATTGCGGCGCCTTTTTACAGCCTTTGTGTTGGCTCAATTAAAAGCTGAACACGATGATGGACTTGGCTATACTCGCTGGTTATTAATAGAACGAAACACTCGTAAAAGAACCTTCTCTATGACCAATTTTTTTGATAGCCCGTTTGTGGGTAAATCGCTGCAAGAACAAGTCACTAATCCTAATATCATTGTTGGCAAGTACAGTTATTACTCGGGTTACTACCACCAGCACAGCTTTGATGATTGCGCACGCTATTTACTCCCTGACCGTGATGATGTTGATAAGCTGATTATTGGTAACTACTGCTCTATTGGTTCAGGCGCTGCATTTATCATGGCGGGCAATCAAGGGCATCGGCACGATTGGGCATCAACCTTCCCATTTTTCTACCAAAACAACCCTAGTTTTGAGGGCGCCAAAGATGCCTTCAAGCGAGCTGGTAACACCGTGATTGGTCATGACGTCTGGATTGGATCTGAAGCAATGATCATGGCTGGAGTGACGGTTGGTGACGGTGCAGTCATTGCGAGCCGCGCAGTGGTCACCAAAAACGTGGCTCCTTATTCAATCGTTGGCTCAAATCCAGCAAAACACATTCGCTTTCGTTTCGATCCAGAGCAAATCGAGAAATTAATAACAATGCAGTGGTGGTATTGGTCTGATGAACAAATCAAGCAGGCCATGCCCCATCTTTGCTCTAACGATATTGAATCTTTGTATCAGTTTTGGCGTCAATACATTCAGAGCTAATTTCCCTCCGTATCTTTATCTGCAGAACACAGAGAAGCGTAAGTCACTACACTCACCCCTTGTTAGCTTGGTGTAACACCAAGCTAACTGATTTACGGTTTAGCCACTCAACTTCCCCTCGCTAAGGCTCTAGCAAAGCACTCAATTTCAATATATTGTTGTGTTACTCCTATATTCTTGAGATATGTCATTGAGTTTATAGTGCATCTTTATTTATATTCCGGTTTGGTCAAATTGATTCAGAGCAGTAGGTATGGGCAACAATTTAGATATCCAAAGCATCATTGTATTGGTAAGAATGCATGAACTACGAAACGTAAAGCTTGTTGCAGAATCATTAGGTAAAACCTCAAGTGCTATAAGTAAGATTTTATCGAAACTCAAGGTTCACTTTGAAGACCCTCTATTTGTTCAAACTCGCTATGGTTTTGAGCCAACAACCTTTATTGAGACCAATATTGGTCATCTCGAAAATATTCTTGCCACATTCGACTCCATTCAGCACACCGACTTTGATCCACAAACGCTGAAACAAGAAATTATTCTTTATGGGCACGCACTATTTTGGGACAACTTTGGCGATAAACTCTATCTTGCCTTACGTAAAGAAGCGCCAAATGCAAAATTTTCAATGCGTCAATGGAACTTAGAAGCCCGCACGCGACTTATTGAAGGTGAGAATTCAGTGCTGTTTGGTATTTACGACGAAACATTGCCACAAGTCATTCAGCAAAAAGCATTGTGTAATATCTCACCAGCTTTCTATGTGAGAGAAGCACACCCTGCGCATAGCTTTGAAGAACTCAAACACTACCCTTTTGTCATCACGCGTAATCCCGGTTGGCATGATGTGCGCTACCCACTATTTGAGAGACTTGCAAGCTTGGGGCATAGAATTACAGCTGACGTCGAGGTTGAAAACACCCTTACCATCGAAAATATTGTCACTAATTCGGATCATTTCTCTTTTACTATGTCGCGAGTTATCCCAAAAAACTGTCGCAGCATTGCGCTACCGCTCACAAATCTAAATCTTCATTGTGTAATGAGTTTTCACCGTGCTAAACAGAAAGACCCACAAAAAGAGTGGCTATTTAATGTTGGCGAGCGCGTCCTTAGAGAGTTAAGCGACTGATTATAAAAACAAATAATCAAAAACCCTGTTTTATTAAACGCCTCATTTCTTAATGAGGCGTTTTTTTATTCCTGCTTTGATCTCAATCAAGTTGAGCAAAAATCACCCTCGACGCTCAATATGTGAGCTTAGACACGGTAATTTCCAAAATGGAAACTCCAGATTTCCTGTAAACGTGAGCCAAGTCTCACTATTATCACCCCCATAGAGCGGCACCACCGCAAATACTCAATAAATATGAAGGGGTTCAAATTATGAAAAACGTACTAGCAATCACACTAACAATTCTTTCAGTAGCAGCATTCGGCGCTCACGCAGGTTTGTCAGGCAACACCCAAAGCAATGAAGCAGAACTAGCAGTAAAAGCTATCGGTAATGGCGCAATCAGCTTTGGTATGTCAGCAAACCAAATCGAAAAAGCAATTAGCTAATAAGTAAAGTCAGCTCAAACAAAAAAAATACTAACCAAGATAAAAAGGAAAACATTATGAAAAACGCTCTAATCATCACTCTATCAGTTCTTTCTGTTGCTGCATTCGGCGCTCACGCTGGTTTATCAGCAGGCAAAGTAAACAATGAAGTAAACCAAACTGAAGCTGTAATTCAAGGCATCGGTAACGGCGCAATCAGCTTTGGTATGTCAGCAGAGCAAATTGAAAAAGCAGTAAACTAATAGAAAAAGATATAACAACCCATTAATACAACTCTGAAAAGGAAAAGGTAACAATTATGAAAAACGCACTAATTATCGCTCTATCTATCTTCTCTGTTTCTGCTTTTGCTGCACACTCTGCAACAACAAGCGTTTCTACAGAGCAAGCTATTAAAGGTGTTGCAACTGGCGCTATCAGCTTCGGTATGTCAGCAAAACAAATTCAAAAAGCAATCAAGTAATAACGAAACTTAGCTCACACGATCAATACACCACTGCAAAGGAAAAGGTAAGAACTATGAAAAATGTACTAATTATTGCTCTATCTATCTTCTCTGTTTCTGCTTTCGCAGCACATACTGCAACAGCAAATATGACTGCAGAGCAAGCAATTAAGGGTATTGCGACTGGAGCAATCAGCATTGGTATGTCACCAAAGCAAATTCAGAAAGCGATCAAATAAACACTGTCCGCTCAACTAATGATTCCAGAAATAAAATTATAAAGAGTAAGAATTATGAAAAAGACACTGATTATCGCGTTAACTATTTTCTCTGTTTCTGCTTTTGCAGCGCATTCAACAACGGCGAATGTTTCAGCAGAACGAGCAATCAAAGGCTTTGCTACTGGCGCGATTAGCATCGGCATGTCGCCAAGTCAGATTCAGCAAGCCATTCAATAAAAAAAATAGTCATTCGTCGACGATGACAAAAATTTAATGAAGAGGTTTAACTATGAAAACGGCAATTGTTATTGCTTTGTCCCTGTTCTCAGTATCTGCTTTTGGCGCTCATGCGGCGACAACAGCGAATGATATTAGCAGTGATAAAAATGACAAAACCGCCACGGCAGATGTGACAAAAGAGCAAACCATTAAAGCGTTTGCTACCGGCGCAATTGCCGTTGGTATGTCACCAAAGCAAATTGAACATGCAGCTAAAAGCATGAAATGATCTGCAAGCTCAAGGAAGAGCGGAATACCATTCCACTCTAAAATAATAAAACTAATCCAATAACGACCTACACTTCCTCTAGTTTCCTGCTAAAAATCAATAACCTCTTGTTAATACTCTTTGTTTTACTCTGATGTTCTAACACCACAAATGAACTCAATTCGCGACTGATCACACCCTATCTTGGCTTTACTGCATCTTGCCACTCTATCCAAACTTACACAGCGTCACGCTTACTAACCAACACAGCAAAATGTTGATTCGTCTGTTTTCGCCATCGTGGTTCTAAAATCGTATGATTTGTGCCTACCTCATACGATATCGATAACAACATCCCCCGCAACAACTTCTCTTTGTTTACTACTTTTAAGCTCATCTTGTTACGGAATTTATGGCAACGCCGTCGATAACGTGTGTAATTAGTATCGATTTGGTTAAACAAACGATTTTGACACGATGAAAATTTCGTTTGATTACATTTTCAGAAAAAGTGTGATTTTAGATTCAGGGAAGGGCAAAAAATCAGCAGATAAAATCACGCCAAGAAGCGTAATTTATGATTCTATCAATAAGTTAGCTTGATGTAACTCAACACGCTTGCTTGTTTTACTATCTATAAAAGGCAATAGAGAGAGTGGACGTTCCACTAAGTTGCAATAATGGAATTTATTTTTGTAAATTTATTAATTAAATATTCGTAACAAAAGTGTTAAGTTACGCTCGTTGGTCATACTGATCGAATCATTCATAAGATCGAGAATGCTTTAACAGTTTAAATAAGGATGTTACCAACATCTCCAATTAAACAATTTCAAATTGTTGCCCATATTTTCGCCCATATGTTTGCTTATCATATGGGCGCTTTTTTACCCGCTACACTTACCCGCCTGTGGCTGGTATCTTCCCGGTTTATGGTTCATCGCTAAAATCAAGTTAGTCACAATCGCCCCTAGCACAGACAAAACAATCAACCACCAATGCACAATGAACAACGACATCACGACGATAGCGCAATCTAATGCCATTTGAACTTTACCTGCGCGAATGCCAAAACGTTCTTGAAGGAATAACGCTAAGATATTGAAGCCACCTAGGCTCATTCGATGGCGGAAGATGACGAGTAATCCAGTGCCGATCAATCCACCACCAATAAACGCGGCGTAGATTGGGTGTATATCTTTTAACTGAATAACGTGATGTAAGTGATCTACCGCTAGCGAGACAATCACAACGGCGACAAAAGTATTGATGGTAAAGCGCCACCCCATGCGGGTGGTAGAGAGATAGTAAAAAGGCAGATTTAGGGCAAAGAATACTTGGCCAAAACTAAAGTCTGATACTTTAGTGATAAAGATGGCCAAACCGGCAGTACCGCCTGTTAACAACCCCACTTGATTGAAGAAAATTACCCCTAAAGAGACCAATCCACTCCCCAAAAGCAGCGCGAGTAAATTTTCATAAAGAGAGTGTTCAGTATCCATCAGCTTTCCTTTGCTTGATAAACCCCATTAAAGTGCAGGGCTATACCCAAGGGACTTCAAGTGTTGGGTATATAAGGTCATTTTTCCGTGCCATAAAATGGCGTTAGAAGCGCAAAAAGTCGACTTATCTCAAAAAAAACCGCCACGCCTAAGCGTAGCGGTAAGTTTACAAAAGTGTACTTTTTCTCATTTCAACAGCAATTAGTTGCTATACCTAATCTATTGCTCAAAGCTTTGAGGCTCAACAATTTCAACCGGTACTCCATTTTGCGCCAAAATAGCCGCACGAGCTTTTGCATCCGATTTATTCATCGCTTGCAACCACCAAACAAGCTCTTGGGGCACACCAAGTATTTTTTTACTGCCATCACTACGAGTCAAGGGTTCATGAGCTTCAAGGTATACGCTTCTGTCGGGCTCTAAACTGATCTTAACCGGCTCGTTAATCACCGTTACTTTGCCCCCAAGCTCAACTTGTTCAAATAACCACTCGATGTCTTGAGGGTTCATACGGATACATCCCGCGCTGACACGCATGCCAATACCAAAGTCCTTGTTCGTACCATGTATCAGGTAATCACCTGCACCATGAGCCAGTCTAAGTGCATACTCTCCAAGAGGGTTTTCTGGTCCCGCAGGGACAACCGCTGGTAAATCTATCCCTTTTGCCGCGTACTCTTTGCGGATTGATTTCGGTGGCGTCCAAGTCGGGTTGGGGCGTTTCTGACTAATTTTGGTCACCATCTCTGGTGTATCACGCCCTATCCTTCCAATGCCTACCGGGAAAACATGCACAATGTCGCTGTTCGGTTCAAAGTAGTACAAACGCAACTCTGCTAGGTTGATAACGATACCTTCACGCTCTACATGGGGGAGAATAACTTGAGTAGGAATCGTTAATACGTAATCCACCGGAGGTAAAAATGGGTCCACGCCTTGGTTCGAGGCCATTAGACTGAGGAAACCGACATCATACTGCTTGGCGATATCCGCTAAACTCTCACCGTCTTTGATCTGGTGAAATTGTATTCTGCCCACAATATTGCTGCCTTCTGGCGGCAATTGATAACTTGTAGCCCACACAGTGGCACTAAAACAACTACATAAAATGAGCAGCTTGCGCAGCATTACAAACAATCCTTAGCATCTTGAAAGAAGCGTAAGGTTAGCGCTCTTTCGGTTTTGTGATCAACTATTGGTTTCGGATATGACAGGGTATTTACATTTTCCCAGCGCCAAGGCTGATGAAGGTACTTATTCGGTAAATATTTTAATTCCGGAACCCACTGGCGAACAAAGTCACCATTTGGGTCAAACTTCTCCCCTTGTGTGGTGGGGTTAAAAATACGGAAGTAAGGCTGACCATCACACCCCGTCGATGCACTCCACTGCCATCCACCATTATTTGCCGCATAATCACCATCAATCAATTTTTGCATAAAATACTTTTCCCCTTCATGCCAATGAATGTGCAGATCTTTGGTCAAAAAGCTCGCCACAATCATCCGCAATCGATTATGCATCCATCCGGTACTGTTAAGTTGTCTCATGGCTGCATCAACGATGGGGTACCCCGTTTGACCTTGTTGCCAAGCAATCAAAAACTCACGCTTATTTTGCCAATTGACCTTTTGAGTCCAAGCGACAAAATTCGCTCCTTTAGATAATTTTGGTTCAAAATGGAGTAAGTGCTGATAAAAGTCTCGCCAAATCAGTTCACTGAGCCAAGTTTCTCGCCCTAATTCAAGTGGATAGCCCTTACCATATTGTAAACGAGCCAAACATTGCCTTGCTGACAATGCCCCTATAGCTAAATAGGGCGATAAACCACTTGTACCATCTATAGAGGGTATATCTCGTAAGGTTTGATAGTCATCCACTGGATCAGCACAGAAGCCTCTTAGTTTCTGGCGTATCGCTTTAGTAGCAATACAATAATGATCGCTACTCTGACGGGGGTAGGAAAAAACGGCAGAGACTGAGAGTTCACTGGGCAAGTTGTCCGATATAGTCAACGATGCAGCAGAAGTAAGATTGGCAATAACAACAGGCTGCTGTGCCAGTTTGGCTAAACACGCTTTCTTAAACGGGGTAAACACTTTGAAGTAATCACCCTGTTTATTACGGACCTGACCCGGTGTAAATAGGCATTTATCATCAAAACGGGTCACCTTGCACTCCGCCAGTTGACTCAGTAGATCATCTCGGCAACGTTCATTCCATTCATATTCTTTGTTCAGCGATATTTGTTTGGCGTTTAAATCTGTCGCGAGCTTTATCAGCCAGTGAACGCTGTCGGTGTAAGTTTCGACCTCATGATATAGAAGTGGGATATTAAGCTGAGCTAAATCCGCTTGTAACTCGAATAGACGTCGATAAATAAGATCAGCTTGTATTGGCGCCAGGTGGTGTCTCTGCCATGTCATTGGAGTGGCAACATAAACAGCAACTATTGGTTGCCCCGACTTTATGGCATGCTGCAATGCACTATTGTCTTCAACTCTTAGATCTCGCCGCAACCATACAATTTGCATTCAGTTATCCTTTTGCTTGAATCAATGAGCCAAGCAATGGATTCAGCAAGCACGCCTCACCATAGTGGCATCTTAGTTTTTCTATCACTGGTAGCTGCCCTTGAGAGGGGGATTGTGATGCAAAAAATGATATTGATGTGTACTTCTCTAGCGCTAAGCTCCCAACCAAAGCAGAGGCATCGTCAACCGCCTCAATAATACTGATGTTGTACCCTTTTTCAGCCAAACTTATAGCCCACAAACGCAGGTTAATTGAGCCCAAATCATCATAGCTGACGACTAAACACTTTCCATCATGAGCGACCTTATTTTCAGCTTCCAAAATGGCAGAAGTCCTAAATAATAGAAGCGATTGAAACATACCAAGCAGCAATGTCTGTTGAGCGCGCTTAACCTGCTTAATCGCACCATAAATTGGGTCAATAAAGCGTCTTTGAACCAATGCGAGCGGGTACTCTTTAAACACTTGCGTTAAAATAGATTCCGCTTTGTTTTTATTCAACTCCGTTAATGCCACTAGCATTAGTTCCACTTCAAGTAGCTGTTCGTCATCACTGATGTCGTCATCGACCAGGTCGCAATCACTTTCAAGTAGCGCTTTGACCTTGCCAATTGCAACACCTTTTTCCAACCATCCTTGTATCGTTTTGATCTGCTCGATATGTTGTTGGGTATATAAACGATGCCCCTTGTCAGTACGCTGGGGTTGAATAATATTGTATCTACGCTGCCACGCTCTTAACGTGACAGGTTTTATCCCCGTCAATTCTGCTACTTCTCGAATTGCGTACCGTTGTTCTTCACAGTGCATAACGTAAACGTAACTCCTCTGGATAAGGGTTTAGAAATTTTTGACTCTGCAGATAGTCGTCTGGATAACGGTTCATATGATGCTTGAGCAATGTCATCGGCGCTAACAACGGCAGTACACCTTGGCGTTAGCCATCAATAACTTGGCATAATTCAGCTTTTTCTTTACCTTGCAAATCACGCTTAAAATATCCCTGAATGTGCATCAACACATTGGTGTTATTTTTTCTACTGGCTCTAATCGCCATCGCTTGCATTAAACCGTTTCTATATAGTTTGAAGAAATCATCAATGGTGTAATTGGCGATGTTTGCCACAAGTTTTCCGAGTAATTTATATGACTGCGGATGATGTGCCATCAACGTCAGTTTGTAGCGGGAATGAAAAGCAACGATTTTCCCTGCGGTTGGTTCTCCTTGCATCGATTGATAAAAGTCATCTAGGCAAAAAACTCTGGTGACAAAATTTTCTTTGAGTACAGGATCATTTAAGCGACCATCTTCCTCAATTGGAAGCCACGGCATACGCTGCATTAACTCGTTAGTATAAAGACCTACGCCAGTTTTTTCAGCCATATGACTGCCATAGACTTTCACTCTTTCCATTCCACACGTTGGCGACTTTGCACAAACAATATAACCACAAAGATCTTGTTGGCTGAGCTGCGCAACACGCTTTGCTGAAAAATCTAACATTGACTGGGTATGATTCTGGCTTTGATCTTTACTTTCAACTAACGCAATACGCTCTTTATCCGAGATTAATCGAATGGTAGGGCGTGGAACAGGCATACCCGATTCAACTTCTGGGCATACAGAAATAAACTCAAAATGCTTGCTCAACTCATTAGTCACAAAGCGGCTCAGCTTGTGACCCGAGTCAAACCGAACATGCTCACCAAGGACACATGAACTAACCCCTACTTTAATGCTTGCTGCCATAACCATTCCCTCGCTCGACAGATGAATAATATTATACAAAAAATATTTATGTATAATTATTAGCACATCTTTGTTTGATTATACAAAATTTAATTTCGTATAACTTGTACGTTTGTTGTGCCAAACATCGATCACTACGTAAGGGAAACAATTGCCTCAATCGATTGCCTCTTTACTTTCAACAGAATTAGTTATCAATAAGCTATTTTTTCTTCCGCATCCCACTTTTTGTGATGAAACTCTCATGGAGAGCGTTATTTACTGGCTAATATTGCCTCAACAGACATTCCAGAGTTCAACAATATTAGTTAATATCAGTTGTACTCCTTTGACCTTCGGAGCAAAACTATGGCAACCCCACATATCAACGCTAACCCTGGTGATTTCGCAGAAACTGTTTTAATGCCAGGCGATCCGCTAAGAGCCAAGTACATTGCAGAAACCTTTTTAGAAGACGTTGAGCAAGTATGTGATGTTCGCAATATGTTCGGTTACACAGGGACTTACAAAGGTAAGCGCGTCTCAGTAATGGGGCACGGTATGGGTATTCCATCGTGCTGTATTTATGTGCATGAGCTGATTGCAGAGTATGGCGTTAAAAACGTCATTCGTGTGGGTAGCTGCGGTGCTGTACGTGATGATGTAAAACTTATGGACGTTGTTATCGGTATGGGTGCTTCAACCGATTCAAAAGTAAACCGTATTCGTTTCAACAACCACGATTTTGCTGCGATTGCTGATTTTGGTCTTCTAGAAGAAGCGGTTACTCAGGCGCGCCAGCAAAACGTACCGGTTAAAGTGGGTAACGTATTCTCTGCGGATTTGTTCTACACACCAGAAGCTGACATTTTTGAAAAAATGGAAAAATTAGGCATCTTGGGTGTGGATATGGAAGCGGCCGGTATCTATGGTGTAGCTGCCGATCTTGGCGCAAAAGCACTGACGATCTTAACCGTATCTGACCACATTATCCGCGGCGAGAAACTGAGTTCAGAAGATCGTCAAAAGTCATTCAATGACATGATGAAAGTTGCGTTGGAAACCGCGATTAATGTTTAACTTTTATTTGCCAGTATTGCACTGGCAAATCTAATTACCCTGAGGGGGCGATTGTGGCATCTGGCGATTTGCCAAAGGAAGCGAACGGGTTACAGCTCAACTTTTGTAAAACATTGGCGTGTTGCAACTTTGGAATGAGTGAGGCACAACGTTACGTTGTGCAGCATGCTAACCCTAAACGACCTGCGATGGTTTGCCGCGAGTGTGGTGCTTTCCCCCCCTTACTTAACAATCAAGAAGTTCTTAATGAACTTCAACGATTGAGAAACTATCACTGCACTGGTTTACCAGCTTGCCGCAATGAAGCGTGCGAGCATTTCGGCTTATCCATCCACACTCATAAACACCTATACCATGCCTTTGGTTATAGTGGTGATCGTCAGCGATATCGCTGTAAATCATGTCAGCTAACTTTTGTTGATAAGTGGTCAGGTGCCAACAACAAACTTACTTTCCAAGAAAACTTGCTTGGCTTGCTGTTTACTGGTTACTCAGTCCGAGAGATTTGCCGCAAGCTCGATATCAATCCAAAAACCTTTTATGACCACATCGAACATATTGCCAGCCGTTGCCGCCGCAAATTGGCGATGTTTGATGCGCGTTGGGTGACACACGCAGAGCAGTTTGAGATCGCCTCTCATTACGTACCTTTACAACCGAAAAGTAATAATGGCGTGTTTTGGCTTGCCACCGGCGATGCAAAATCCGGTTATATTTTGTGCCAAAACGTCAATTACTCGGCGAATGAAGAACCTAGTGGCGAATCGGATCACAACCCTTTTACCTCCCCAGCTCGCTTTGTCCCTTATGACTACAGTACTGAAGCTAGCCAAGCTCAGGCACCACTCGAAACAGATTTGCGCGAGCGGATAGATCAACAATATCAAGCTATTCTCGCACGAGGCAATGTCGAAGATCCTATGGGGAATTTGACCAATTTTCATTACCCTTCAAAAGGTGCGTTGATACGTCCACCGTACACTTCTTACGCGCATTTTCTTCACGTACTAAGCCTGTGCCCTGATGACAAACGCGTAACAATATACCTCCCACAAGACCCATTACTGCGCTCTGCCGCATTGAGTGTTAGCTTGCCTCGCATCAAGGCAAAAACGGTGGATCTTATGTATGTCGATGGGCAATGGGGAAAAGATTTGCCATTGCAAAAGATCGATATTGTCCATATGGGATGGTGGCGAGACCGCTGGGCTATCACCGAAAATGCTGGATATGTTAAGGGAATTTGCTACTTAGCAGGAGACCGAAACGACCCTAAACTTTGGTTGCAGCACGCGTCAATAGAAAGTACTGCGTTCTATCAGTCCCGATTCCAGGTTCTTTTTCAAAGTTTTATTAATGAGCCTCGTCGCAAACTACGCCCTGCTGGTCTGCTTCCCGTATTAGATATTTTCAGAGCATGGCATAATTTGTGCTATCAAAATAAGTCTGGCGTCACGGCGGCACAATCTCTTGGCTTAACTTCTTATCCAATGTCATTGCGCGAACTGCTTTCATAAATATCATTAATGTGAAGCCCGCCATCAAACTGTCGCACAGATAACACTTTTTATGGCACATAAAAGTGTACTTTTTTTATAATGCGAAAGCATAAGTCGACAAATGCATCGATTAAACGAATATTGCTGTGAAGGACGACATCATTGGATAAAAGCCAGCACTTGCTCACAAATGAACTGGATAGACTGAGACAACGCATTGAGACAGAACCGTCAGAGGTACTGGAAGCGGCGGAGCTATGTGCGGTAAAAGCTAACCAGATACTCTATCCTGAAGGGGTTATTGATAGCCTTATCATTATATCTCGATGCTATTGGTCATTGATGGACTATCGCAAAGGCTTAAAAAGGATTCGCGAAGCGTTTAACAAGCTCAGCCAAGTCGAAAACGATGATGCCCTACCTGAAATTCTACATATCCATGCGCTCCAATATTGGGGACAGGCAAAGTACTACTCAGCACAGCAATTCTGGATTAGATCATTAGAGCAGTCAGCTCTGGTTGAACAATCTGAAATTCAAATTGAATCACTGATCGGTTTAGGCAACATTTGGCGCGTACTGGGTGATTACTCATTAGCGCAAAAAACCCATGAACTGGCAGTAAAAGTTGCCAATAATATGCGTATTGATTGGCTTGAAGGTAAAGCGCGAATTTTACTCTCTTGGGATCATTACCTATTGGGTAATTACATTGACATGCTGTCTATTTTGGATGGCGCCGAAGAAGCACTCCAATACCATCACGATTCTACTTGGCATGCTGAAATATGGGATTTTCGCGGGCTTGCGCTATTAGGTCTAGAGCGCCTCGAAGATGCAGATAAAGCGACCAAGAAAGCACAAAAACTGGTTGAACAAAATGACCTCGTATGGATGAGAGCACACTCTTTTGTCAGCCGCGCAAGGGTGGCATTACTACGTAAACAACCGGCAAAATCTGCCGAGCTTTTACACGCAGCTGAGAGTACTGCGACCACTTTTGATGACGGCGAATTACTTTCTCAAATCTATTATCAACAATCCCGCGTAGCAGAAGAAGTGGGCGACTACAAAATCGCTTTGGATGCTTTTAAAAAATATCGCACCCACTCTACCAATATGTTCAGAGAACAAACCGTTCGTGAAGGTAATGATAAAGCCCGTGCTTCAAAGCGTTTGTTAGAAACGCGTGCGTTGAAGTTGATCAATCGAATTCGTGGTCAACATGAATATGACCCGAACAAGCATATGAGCCAAGCGGTGTCAGAAAACTACTGGTGGGAACAACTGGTTCTTTTCAAAACCCAGCTTAAACAATCAAATTACTCCGTGATCGTTCTCCACCATAGTAATAGTCAGTGCTTAGATATCTGCATGGAATTGGCGCACACCCTATGCAACCAAAGTGACTTACTCGCCCGCCTAAGCCCAGAGCGTTTAGGCGTGTTAATTGCTGAAAAAGGTGAACAGGCATCGACAATACACAACGTCTTGTCAAAAATGATTGAAATCTATCCATGGCAAAGGCGGGGGGTGGAAAAAGAACTACCCAAAGTGAAGCTGTATGACATATTGACCTTTCCATTTACTCTTGAGCAGCTAGAACAAAAACCACTGGGCTTTGAGTTAGAAAGCATGACTCTAGAGGAAGGATTATAATGGAAGCATTTTTAAACAAAATCTCTGACGCAGGTCTTGATGCGTCATCGATGATGGGAGAAGAAGCGCTCGTATTCTGGAGCCATGTTCGCCAACACGTGGCAACAACCCCTCAAGAAAAAGCTCAATCATATGTAATTAGCGCTGAGTACAGAACATCATTGAGACAGTTTCAACAAGGCATTGAAGAGCTACGCGCTGCGCTAGAACTACTCGCGCTTCCTAACGATGCCAAGCTAATCCTCGAAGTCCGTGGCTATTTGGCAGACCGACTTGTCGACCAAGGCGATTTTGCAGCTGCTTTGGCAGAATATATCGCCTCCTCCTCTATTGCGGTCGAAACAAGCCAAATTGATGCTTATGTAAAAGCGATAATAGGCATGGGTAACCTTTGCGATGCTTATGGTGACCATGTACGGGCACTTCGTTACTATCAGAAAATCGACAGTATTGATCATGCAATCAGTAGCCGGTCTTTGCGCTTACGTTATAAGCTCTACAAGCTTGCCTGCTTGATAGACCTTAAACGCACAAAAACTGCCCAAGAACTGATTTCAGAATGTGAAGAACTGAGCATTCTTGTCAGTGATAAAGTCCTCGCGGGACAAATATTACTGTATCAAGCAAGACTGCTTCGCCAACGTGGGCAACTCGACGACGCGATGCGATGCGATGTCTTGGACATGTAAAGTATGCCGCAGGCAACGTTAACTCTAACTGGCTTTCTAACATGATCCGCATGGAGTTAGGCTGCTGCTTAAATGATGCGGAGAAGATACACTTGGCAAATTGGGTACTAGAAAGCGCTCACGCGAGAATACAAAAGGAAGCATCGCCAGTTCTCAACCTAAAATTGTCTAATGCGTTGGCTTCTGTATGCGAGAAACAACAAAACTACCAAAAGGCATTAAGTTATCAGCACAGCGCTTATCGCATCGAAAGTGACTTGATGAAAAAAGTGCCTATTTCAGAACTGGGCTCAACACAGTTACGCCGTTTATCTCGCTTTGAATTGCAGCTCAAACTGATTCTCTCTGAAATTGAAAATAAAGAGCTAAAAGAAACTACCGAAAACCAAAAACACACAGTAGCCCAGCTTCAACAAGACGTATTCACCGATCCATTGACAGGGCTGCATAACCGTCGATGGCTTGATGTGAAATTGAAAGATCTGCTGCTGCACGACATCCCATTTGCTTTACTTGTTGTCGATATCGATCATTTTAAATCCATTAACGATGAGCTTAGCCACTTAGTAGGCGACAAAGCTATTGTGAATGTATCTTCAGAGTTAGCGAGCTATTTTCGTTTTAGGGGCGCCTCATGCGTTCGCTTTGGCGGGGAAGAGTTTTTGGTGATCTTAGAGCGTGCAGCGCTTGAACAAGCAGAAATGCACGCGGAAAACTATCGCCACCGTATTTATCAATATAATTGGCAAGAGATCTTGGGTGAACGCGGGCTGACGGTCAGTATCGGCGTAACCTTACATCGTGAGGGCGAGAATACCCAACGGACATTCTACCGAGCAGATAAGGCTTTATATCGCGCCAAAGCCAATGGTCGAAACCAGGTATGTTGCGAATAGACCACTCTTTTTCTTAACAATTTTGCAATTTACCGTTATTGTTTAAAGGTTATTCCTATACTCAAAAGAAAATAACCAACAAGGACGGTTGTATGTTTCTCGATTACTTCGCTTTAGGTCTACTGGTTTTTGTCGTTCTGGTATTATTTTACGGGGTCATCGCGATTCACGATATCCCCTATGAAATAGCCAAGAGCCGAGAACACCCCCATCAAGATGCTATCCACTACGCAGGTTGGGTTAGTTTGTTTACTCTTCATGCTCTATGGCCTTTTCTTTGGATCTGGGCAACCCTATGGCGCAAAGAGCGCGGTTGGGGATTCCATCGATTGGAAGAGGAGCAACACGATCTTCATCATCGCTTAGAACAACTGATTGATCATGTTGAAGCATTGCAACATGACGTTTCGACTCTTAAACAACAAACTCTCCAACAGCAACAAGAACTCAATCAACAACAGGCTCCTACACCGCACTCAGCCACTGCGGATAACAAGAAAGAGGAGTTGTAATATGGATTTGTTACTGATTCTTACCTACGCTGCACTTTGCATCGCCATCTTCAAAGTATTTAAAATCCCACTCAACAAGTGGACGGTACCTACAGCGGTACTTGGCGGAATAGTGTTGATAGGCACGCTGATTTTGCTGATGAATTACAACCACCCGTACACTCAAATTGGTAATCAAGTTTTCTCCACTACACCCATTGTGTCTGGTGTTCGCGGACGAGTCATTGAAGTGCCCGTTGAGCCGAATCAGCCACTCAAACAAGCGGATGTCCTATTCAGAATCGACCCGGTTCCCTATCAAGCGGAAGTCGACAAACTCGAAGCCCAGGTAAAAGAAGCCAGTCAAGGCGCGTTAGGTCTTGAAGCTCAACTACAAGAAAAAGAAGCCGCGCTCGCAAAAGCAATGGCTGAACGAGACAAAGCACAACGAGAGTTTGGTCGTTACCAACGAGGCTTTGACAAAGGCGCTTTTACTGCGCAACAACTCGATACTCGTCGCCAAGCTTACAAAGCAGCGCAAGCCACTGTTGATGTTGCTAACACCAATATAGAACAAGCGCAAATCGCACTCGATTCTGAAATCGGCGGTGAAAATACTACCGTTGCACGTTTGTTAGCGGACTTGCGTAAAGCTGAGTTCAATTTAGATCAGACGACAGTCTATGCCCCAACTGATGGTTTCGCGACCCAGTTAGCACTACGCCCAGGCGTAATGGCAGTACCATTGCCTTTGGCTCCAGTGATGACCTTCGTTCATACTGAAGAGTTAGTTTATACCGCCGCATTTAGACAAAACTCATTGCAGCGTTTAAAAAGTGGCTTTGAAGCTGAGTTCATCTTCCGCGCTTTGCCTGGAAAAGTCTTTCAAGGCGAAATCATTGATGTGATTCCGGCTATTGGTGAGAGCCAATTTCAAGCCCGAGGTGCGTTGTTAGGTACAGATGCGCTACGAACCAATGGTCGGGTCTTAGTCAAATTAAAAGTAAACGATGACCTCGAACCATACCAACTACCGATGGGGACTGCAGTAGAAGTCGCCGTCTACTCAGACAGCTTTAGCCACGTATCAATCATGCGCAAAGTGCTGATTCGAATGAAAAGTTGGCAAAATTACCTCTACCTAGACCACTAACCTAGCGAGCTTATCTAGATTAAGATCTCTTAAATCTACACCAAACCACTGTCAATTCATCAGTACAGTGGTTTGGTTTTACCACGACCAGTCTCGTTACGCTCTGCTTTATCCACCACGACATCACGATAACCAATTGATAATTTGTATGAAAGCGCGCAAACGCTCCGCATCTTTTGTAATCTTTTCAAACACAACATTGATTACCCATGCAGTATAGACGTCTAGACAGTTAGCTTTCCATTGTTCAAGTACTTGTGTATAATCCCGCGCCTAAACGTGACATAAGTCGCAATTGAGCTTTCTAATCTCAGCTTGTCACAGATGTTTTTTAATTCAGGACACGGGTTATCTATGAATCTTTCAGCTAAAACCGTTGTTGTTATTGCTATTGGCGCAGCTCTTTATGGCATTGGTGGCTTACCGATGTTTGGCATTCCAGTCTTTGCTAACACAACTCTAAAGCCAGCTATGGCCGTACTTGCACTTTTCTCTGTTCTTTTTGGTCCGCTAGTAGGCTTTTTGATTGGCTTTATCGGTCACTGGGTTACCGACCTATTCGCAGGTTGGGGCGTTTGGCTTACTTGGGTTTTAGGTTCAGGTATTGTTGGTTTAACGATTGGTTTCTACTCATCAATGACCAAAGATAACTTGAGTAAAGGTATCTTTAACAACAAAGATTTCATCTTGTTTGTCATTCTTGCCTTTATTGGTAACGTGCTCGGCTACGGTTGTTCAGCCTTCCTGGATACCATTTTATACGCCGAACCGTTTACTAAAGTATTTACCCAGCTAACCATTATTGCCGCTGGTAATACCATGCTTATCGCTATCGTAGGCTTCTTTATTTTGAAGAACGTTGCAAAACGAAATGCCATGAGCCGTAACCTAACTGAGGCTTAACAAGTAATGACAATCGAATTTTCTAACTTCTCTTTTAGATATCAGTCGCTGGACAAACCGACACTCAACAATATCAATCTAAGGATAGAGAAAGGAGAGAAAATCGTCATTATTGGTCCAAGTGGTAGTGGTAAATCTACCCTTGGGCAATGTTTGAATGGCTTAATCCCTCATTCGATTAAAGGTGAAAGCACTGGCTCATTGAGCATTAGTGGTACGCTCTCAACCGATCTCGACCTACATGCTTATACTGAGCAAGTCGGTACAGTGTTACAAGATACAGACAGCCAGTTCGTCGGTTTAAGCATTGGTGAAGACATCGCTTTTGCTCTGGAAAATCAACTCATTTCAAACATTGAAATGTACCCATTGGTGAAAGCGACCGCAAAAATGGTCGAGTTGGAAGATATGCTTGAACGCTCACCACACGATCTTTCCGGTGGTCAAAAGCAACGTGTTTCATTAGCTGGTATTTTAGTTGATGACGTCGACATTTTATTGTTTGATGAGCCTTTAGCTGCGCTCGACCCAAAAACAGGTCGAAAAACGATTGAAATTATTGATGAGCTGCACCAGCGTACCAATAAAACCATCGTAATTATTGAGCACCGACTAGAAGATGTTCTGCACCGCCCCGTTGACCGCATCATTTTGATGGAGCAAGGCGAAATCGTCGCAGATATGACGCCAGATGAGTTGTTAACATCCCCGCTGCTTGCCACTCACGGTATTCGAGAGCCTTTGTACTTGTCTGCATTGAAAGCGGCGAATTGCTCAATCTCTCTTGAAGATAAGCCGTCATCATTGGCTAACTTAGCGGTAACGCAATACAAGCCAGCCTTCCAATCATGGCAATTAGATTCAGCAACACAAACGAATGACGTCGAAACTGCATCTTTACTTCGGGTCACTGATCTTACCTATTCTTACGACGGTGAGCGCAATGCACTTGATTCAGTGTCGTTCGATGTTATGCCGGGTGAATTTGTTTCTATTCTTGGCAAAAACGGGTCGGGTAAATCGACCATCACCAAGCTTGTCATGGGCGTAATTGAACCTGATGCCGGTAACATTAGCTTTGATGGGCAAGACATAGCATCACTCAGTATCTTTGAACGCAGTCAGAAAATCGGCGTGGTGATGCAAAACCCAAATCATATGATTTCTCATCATATGATCTTTGACGAAGTGGCTTTTGGTCTGAGAAATAAAGGGTTAAGTGAAAGTGAAATTACGACAAAAGTAGAGCATGTTCTTGAACTATGTGGCTTAAGCAAGTACCGCCATTGGCCAATTGAAGCACTCAGCTACGGTCAGAAAAAACGTGTCACTATTGCTTCTATTTTGGTTCTAGAGCCAAAATTGCTGATTCTTGATGAGCCAACCGCAGGGCAAGACTACCGCAATTACACCTCAATGCTGGCATTCGTGAAAAAACTCAATCACGATTTCGGCATCACAGTAGTGATCATCTCACATGATATGCATCTTGTGCTGGAATACACTACCCGCTCAATCGTGATTGCCGATAGTAAACTCATTGCCGACAAGCCAATGACACAAGTATTTAGTGAACCAGAACTACTAGAACAAGCCAACTTAACCACTACCAGCCTATACGATTTGGCTGATAAGTTAGAGATCGAGGATAAAAACCAGTTTATGCAAGCGTTCATTGCTATCGAGAAACCAGCCGCATGAATAGTTCTAAAATGAAATTTGGTATCAGCTATGTTGATACCCATTCACCACTGCATAAATTGAACGGTATTACTAAATTTGTACTTTTCATGGCATGGGTGACGGTGGTGCTAACCACATTTGATCTACGACTCATCAGCGTACTCATTGCAGTAGGTCTGTTACTATTGAAAATGACCAAAGTACCCGTCTCAGTATACAAACCATTATTAATTGGTACCGTAAGTGTACTGATGATGAATGCGCTGTTTATGTTCTTGCTCGCTCCGCAGCAAGGTACTGAGTATCTTGGCACTAGCAACGTATTGCTACAGCTGCCGGGTCACTACTCAATTACTCAAGAGACACTGTTCTACCTAGTAACAGTGACGTTGAAGTATTTCAGTATGTTCCCTATCGCGTTGGTGTTTGTGTTTACCACTCACCCTACCGAGTTCGCAGCTAGCCTTAACCGTATTGGTGTACCATACAAAATTGCCTACGCTGTAAGCCTAACATTGCGATACTTGCCAGAAGTGAAGAAAGATTTCATTAACATCATGCACGCGCAACAAGCACGTGGATTGGATTTATCCAAAAATGCACCGCTGTTTACTCGCATCCAAAACGTAGCGAAAATTCTAGGTCCGTTGATATTTTCTAGCTTAGATCGCGCCGACGAAATTTCTAACGCGATGATCTTACGTGGCTTTGGTCGTCATAAAGGTCGTACTTGGTATAGCATGCGTCCACTCACTTCAATCGATAAATCAGCATTGGTTCTGATTGCACTTATCGTTGTCGCTGCATTGATCAAACGTTATATGGATACCCAGTTATTTTGGTACCCATTCTAAGTTTGGCAGTGACCCGTCCTGATATGGGTTGACACTTTTAGTTAAAACGCTCGATGAACTTCA
>ERZ794982.162-NODE-162-length-20334-cov-3.542828_pt1 | contig 20334 bp, 13 predicted proteins | sample MGYA00433071_ERZ794982 | MGnify/ENA primary metagenome ERZ794982 (study PRJEB30140, sample SAMN00862574) | bioreactor metagenome | study: EMG produced TPA metagenomics assembly of the Bioreactor inoculated with sediment Metagenome (bioreactor metagenome)...
CGTTTTTTTCGCTGGCAGACTTTGAAATAGTTTGAAAGAAAAATTCCCCCCTTTGAAGGGGGGACGCTTATTGAGAAGCTAAACTGAAGAGTTAAAGCAAAGTGGTTATACTTTTTCTAGCAGGAAGTTGATGATCTTTTCATCTGCTTCGGCAGCGTCAGGGCAGTGACCATATTCATCTGAAATGTAAACTTCGCCTTTTGTTGATAGAGCGGCAGTTTTCTCAACATCCTCAGGCATCGCAATTGGGTCTTTTTTAGTATTTATCGCCAATAGTGGCGTTTCAATACGTGTTTTCCCATCAAATAACCCTTTATTTTCTAAAGACAGTTTCGGAGCGATTGCTCTAAAGTATTCCATATCTCCGATATCGCCGCCGATACGAGCAATAAAGGAATCTGCAGACATTTTAGGAATGAACTTCAAAGTTTCTGGGTTGCCTATCGGTCCATCAACCAGAGTGCATCGGGCAACTATCGCTTTTAATTGGTCTTGGTTAAGGGCAAAGTCCATTAGGGCAGGTCCAACGCCAGACGAGCCTAACACTCCAATTCGATTAGAATCGACGAGCTTGTTATTTGATAAGAAACTGAACGCGGCATCGTGTGAGGCTCTTTCATTACCAATTTCTACGTAATTTCGATAGTCGAGCCCTGCACCCGGCATATCAAATGTCAGTACTACATAACCTTTGTTAAGCATTGGTGTAATTGATTTTCTATGCTCTATTAATGTCTTATCTACACCACCAGACCACATGATTGCTGGGGCTTGTGCCTTCTTTTGTTTTGGTATGTGTAACAAGCCAGGTACGCTTCTACCATCTTTTCGTTTCATCTCGACTTTAAGGACTTCAATGCCATGTAGATTTGTCGCTTTTACATATAAGTCGACGGCTTTTTCTAATGCATAAAGTTCATTTGGGCGTTGCAGGTTAGGGTATGAGGCAACAAGGTAGGAAACACTCGCACGGTCATAGTCTTGCGCATTGTTCGTTGCAGTTGCATTTAGCTCGGCTTTTTTGGCGATTTGCGTGAATTCGTATGTCCAGTATCCTGGTCGATCATGGTTTTTTAAATCGACCAGGCCTTCTTTTCCTGTACTAAGCTTGGTAACCGTTGCGGCAAAATCGCCAGCGGCTAAACCCATATCAATCCATTCTTCTACTCTCAACGAACGATAAAATTGATCCTGCACATCAGAAAGAGTGGTCTTAAAAGCTTGATGCGCCGTCATATTGGCATCTTCAGCCATGACAGGAGACGTGAGTGAGCATGCAATAAGGCTTGATAACAATAGTTTTTTCATATAGTTGCCCTTAAAAATTGTAAGTGATACCCGTACCGATGATGATTTCAGACGATTCGTAGAACGCGATGTTTGAACTGGTGATATCAAAACCAGCGATGGCGTTAAAAGAAACGTTTTTCCAACCGAATAGTTGGTCGTATTCGTATGCGCCAAACATGCCGAATGTATGGTCTTTTTGGGTTGTGTTAAAAGTAGGGTGCTGCGCATCATAAGACGTTGCTTCGTAGTTACCCGAGATCGCAAAGGCATGGCGACCAGTTAGTTTTTTGTACGAAAGCTCTACACCATAGGTGGTGTTTGACATGGCATCGCCGTCTGCGGAAAACGATTTATACAGCAAAGAAGGCTCAAACATTGAGGTTTCATTGATACCATAGCGATACGTGAACTTCGAATAAATGCCTGAACCATCGCGATCAAGGGCGCTAATGATGTCACCAGAACTGAGTTTGCCAGATTGTTCTGAATCTAATTCTTTTGTGAAATAAGCGAGATCGGCAGAGATGTTTGAATTTAGGATGTTGGCATAGTTGATTCTAAATGCATTGCTTGAAACGTCGGTGATTTCTCGGTCTTGATTGATGACAAAAGGGTCCTCCCATGTCTCTCCCCCCAAAGACGGCAAAAATGATAATGTAAGGCTTGAATGCTCGCCGATTGCACGGGTGTAACCGGCCTCAAGAACAAAATCACCCACAGCAAGGTCTTCTCGCGATGTACCGACAAATACTTGGTTTCGGTCATTGAAGGTATAGCGAATTTGTCCTAGAGGTGCAGCGGTAAAGCCCGATTCACTACTGCCAGATGTATTAAGTTCACCATCTGTTTTTCTCTTTTCATCGGTATTAAAGTTTGACTGTTCAGCGGTAAAACCAATTAGACCAGTAATTTCGCCACTTAATCCGTTGTCACCTAATTGATCAGCATTTGCAAATGCTGAAATGGATAGCGCAATAGCAGTAAGGGTTAGTCGCTTCATCTTTATCTCTCATTTTGGTTGTCATATAAAGGCTACTGCGCTTTATGTGAAATAAATGTCAATGCTCTTTGATTGTGTTCTTGTGAAACCGTTGTTTTTTGAATTCGAATTCATGCGTTAAATCAGTTATTTCGAGGCGGTTTGACATTTTTTTTACTTTGAGAGAGTTACTTTTTACCTACAAGGCGGGAGGCTTTCGAGGACTATTTTACGCTTAAGAAATCTAGACCTGGTTCTAAGATTAGCGCGTGACCCTCGCCATCGTGGCAATCAGCTTATCGATATTCTGGGTATTAAAAATGAATGAAACAATTAGACAACTACTGAACCGAAGATCTATTCGCAAATTTACAGATGATGAGGTTTGTGCTGAACATTTAAATTACATGCTTAATGCAGCGCGACAAGCGCCTAATTCAGTGAACGGACAGCAAATTTCACTAGTTAAACCGCGTATTCTATTAGAAAGCTACGCCATGTTTGGTCAATATGATGAAGCGGCGGTGAAAAAGGGAGTCGAAGAGTATGAGAGTATATTAAGGCAGTGGTGGGACACCAAGGGAATGGTAGATATGCCGAGCTATAAGTTGTCGACAGAGAAATACTATATTCAGTGAACTAATTTGCTTATTTATAATTTGAAACCCGTTGCAAACAGCCGTTGTTAATAGAACAACGAGTTCGCACGGGTTTCATCTATTTGTGGGCTCGAATATTAGCTTAGAACCCAGTTATCTATTTTCAAATCGATTGTAATCAAGCAAACCGAATTCGATTGGTTGATCTTGTTGATACCATGCATGAATTTGATCGCTGAAAGACCAGAATTCAGGATTACTGCGGCGAATCGCGAATGCATCTAGTAGCTTGATGTAATCATCATCACTGCGCATGTTTTTGAGCATATTAACCAAGGCAGGGATTTGCGCCTCTTTGAGAGACAAATACGCAGCAGGGTAACTGCCGATCACACCACGAACCAAAGTTAAGTCATCATGCTGGTAATCACGATTGCTCTCTTCATCAAACAAGCTCGATATGTTGGTATGAGCGTTGTTATGCAGCAGGGTAAATAACTGCTTGTCACCGTTATGGCTCTCAATCATTAGCATCAGAATTTGTGGTATTGGGCGCAGACCTTTGCCATGAATACGATTAATGCTACCTAGCAATATTTCGTTATCAGCGCTGAAACCAGTATCGACGATCTCATAACGTGGTTTAAGCACAGGTGACAGCGATTCATGCAGCATTTGGAATAATTCCGCTTTCGGATTTGCAGTTCGATAAGGAACTTGTGTCGGTTGGTCAAACGGCTTTACGTTGCGCTGCAAGAAGTCACTTAATTGGGTACTTTGATTCTGGTACCAACTCGATTGCTCTTTATGGCGAACATCACGCGGTAGCAATGCCACAAAGTTACTTTCACCTTCAAGGCGTAAGAAGTCCATATACATACGAGTTATGAGTTGGTGACCAAAATTACCATATACATCAAAACCAGCAACAAGCAGATAATGGATGCGCTCTAATAGAGCATAATCAAGAATCCACGCTGTTTTTGGCGGAGTACCGACCATACCTTGTACAACCGATGCGCTATCGAAATGACGGAAAATGGTTAATGCGGCATTTGGGTTGGTCTCGTTACCTGTCCATATTACATTGGTGTCGAGGTGCTTACCCCCTTTAAACCAATCATTAATAAATTCTGATTTAGCTTCTAGATAACGAGCCTGTTGGCGCGAATAGGAAACCCAGTTTGTAATAGGCAATGCGGTATTTTCGAGCTCACCAGGTAACTTTAAGTTGTCGGCTTGTGAGCGATAGAACTCGTTAACTTCGGGGATATCACTTTTATCCGGGTCTAAGAAGAAGATCCAGAAACGGTCATTGATAACATTTAACGCGAGTTGCCCCCGACATACCGGTCCTTTGATGAAGGCCGAAATGGTGTTTTGTGCGTCATCAAGTAGGAAGTTAAAGCGCGATTTAACTGGCAAGTCGATAAATGCCGTCATAGGGTTGGCTGCAACTTCAGGCGCATAGCTTGGAAGTTGGGCTACTTGGTAATCATTATTAAAGAACCAAAGTTGCCATTTTGCTATTCGCGCTTGGTTTAGCGCATAGGGCATATGTGTTTTATCAACGATAGTCCCTTGTTCTGGGATGATGCGATAGAACACACGCGCTACGCTCGGGTCGTCGTAAGGGCGTCGCGTGGCGATACGTTTTACTGGCTCTCCAGGTGGTGTTGATGAACGAACCAAGGTAAAGAACCGAGGTTTTTCATCATTTAATTCAGAGAAATAGAGGTGTGACAAAAACAGATGCTCATAGATATAGCGAGCGACCAGTTGATGCTTGAGGCTATTTTCGTTGAATAATGTTTCGTATTCGTTGACGAGGGCTTGTTGTTCGAGCGTTAAAGGAATCGCTTTGTTCATGATCGCGCCATCTTCTAGCCAACTCAGTAAGGTGTTGTACTCAGGGTTGGTCAGGTTCGGCATACCATAAGGCATTCCCCAGGTAGGGTAGTCTTGCTGGTATTGATCCAGTTCTTCAATGGTTGGGCAAACTTGCTCTCTATCGATGGAGAAATCGAATCCTTCGAGTTGCACGTCTTCAGGTAACGGATGTTGTTCTTTTTGCATCAATAAACGAGCAACCAAACCAGCTTCCATGTTTGCAGTGGGGTTCTGTGAGCGTTCATTTAAAACTGGGTGGAACGCTAAAGCGCGCCATTCTTCGGTTGTTTGGGCATCTTCAAACAAGCGGGTTGGAGTTGCTGCTGTCAAACGAGTGCCTTGGTAGAGCCGCTCTTTACTAGCGCCTCGGTCAATGCCCTCAACTGAACTCATTTTTAATTGGCAAGGAGCATCGTAACAGGCGTGGCAGACGACACAGCGATTATCGATGATAGGTTTTACTTGAATTAGAAATTGGTCACTTTGTTCGGTAGTAAGATCGGCTCGGCGTTCGCGAACTTGAGCTTCACCAAATAATTGATCGTAGTTGAGCCCGGCATAGGTGGCACAGCCTGAGAAAATGGTCACTAGACCTAAAATAAAGAATTTACGTAAATCCATTGCTTGTAAGTGTTATTCGAATTTACTGACAAGTATAACTGCTTGTAATCGATACGTTTAGATAGATATGAAATTAAATTGTCTTATAGTCGTTGTTAAACTCAACGGTTTGCTACTGAGGCGTAATTAATTATGTTGATATACATCGAGATTACAACACCGAGTGTGTAAGGTCGAACTTAATATCTAAGCACCATTTTGAACATAACGAGAGATAGTTTTTTAAGTTTTTTGGTGACGTTGTCACAGTTATATTGTTGTTGAGTTGTCTAGTCTGACTTGTCGTTTTACTTGCAGTAAAATTGGAGGTTAGTTGATTGGGAGTGTTGAGCTACTAGTATTGATTTTGATTAGGCAAAAAAAAAGCTTACTACAAGAGTAAGCTTTTTCAGAAATTCAATATATTAAGCGTTTTTCAGTTCAGCGACTTTCGCTTCTGATAGTGGCTTAGTAATGAAGGCAAGCACCACACATACTGCCATCATTGATGCCGAGATTGTGTAAGCCAGGCCGTAGCCTTCGCCATGAGTCATTGAGAAACCAACAATAGCTGCGCCGATCGCACCACCGATACCCCATGCAGTGTATAGCACACCGTAGTTAGTACCGTAGTTCTTAAGACCGTAAAACTCAGCTGTTAGAGTAGGGAATACCGCAAGCAGAGTACCGTAACCAATCGCTGCAATTGCAGTACCGATGATCAGCGTTAGTTCTGATTTGAATGTAACGAACAGTACCATGTTGATACCTTGCAACACGAAAGCGATAAGTAGTGTACGAACACCGCCAATTTTATCAGCTAGCATACCCGCAGCAACGCGACCGCCTGAGTTAAATACAGCCAGTAGAGACGCAAGGTAAACCGCATTTGGCAAGTTAGCTTGAACACTTGCAATAGTCGTGATGTTACCAATGATCATTAGACCAACAGAAGCTGCGAACGCGTACATAACCCAAAGTGAGTAAAATTGTGGCGTTTTTAGCATTGCTTTCCAAGTTAGATCTTCTGACTTTTTAGAAGCTTTAGGTGCTTGACCTTCTTTTACTGCTGGTTCTGCTGGGGTGTAGTCAGCTGGTGGGTTGTTGATCGTCGCCGCTAGAGGAACCGCAATTGCTAGGATACCAACACCAAGGATCATAAAGCTGGTTTGGATACCCATGCTTTCGATTAAGTTTGACGTAACGGGAGCTAGGTAAATAGCAGCAAGACCAAAGCCAGCAGCGATAACACCGTTAACCATGCCTTTCTTAGATGAGTGGAACCACTTCATTGCAGATGGAGCTAGACACGCATAACCGAAGCCGATGCCTGCACCAGTGATAACACCAAACGTGATATTTAGCATCATTGGTGTATTAACAAAGCCAGATGCGATCATGCCAAGACCCGTTAAGATAGTACCCAAGATTAGAATCTTGCGAGGACCCATACGGTCTTGAAGAATACCTGCAACTAGAAGACAAATAGAGAAAGTGATAGTTGCGGTTGCGTAAGGCGCTGATGCTTCAGCTGCGCTCCAACCTGATACAGTGACCAGCGCTTTGTTAAATACACTCCAAGCATACAGGATGCCAAGACAAAGGTTGATACAGAATCCTGCCAATAGGATACGCATAGCTTTATCAATCTTGCTCATTTTTCTTCTCATTTCCCTCGTTAAAGAGGATGGGTTAAGACACGATATATTCAAAATATGTTTGCGTTTATCAACGTAAATCGCAATGGGCGCGAATTATAACCAAATAAAATGTGATTGGAATCTCTTTTTATTCGAATCTTAAAATAAACATACATTTTAGCTGAATGCTCGATTTTTCAGAGAGATTAGTAGTAGATAGATGTGCTGTTCGATGAACATTTGATTAAGATGTGAGTGAAATTTAAACAGCGTTCAGGATTAAATTTTACAAGATGAGTCATTTTGCCTCGGTTGGTAAGTTTTATGTCAATTAATCAGCGGCGAGATTCCCAATAAGATTAACTCGGAGTAGCATGCGCGAAATTTTCCACAAGTAGTATTGATAATGAAAGCAGTAAAAATGGCAGTAATCGCAGCTCTAGGTGTTTCATCTTTAACGGGTTGTATGGGGCAGATGGCAACAACAGGTTTGGTGTCTAAATTCAACCTAGAGATCGTTGATAACCGTTACGGTCGTGAAGGTATGTTCCTACTGCTATCTCCAGTTTACGGACTTGCAGGAACGATTGACCTATTTATCTTCAACTCAATTGAGTTCTGGACAGGTACTAACCCTGTTTCTGGTAAATCACCAGCAGTCGTAGACACGCCGACTAAAAACTACATCAAAGTAAATGGTCAGCTTGATCCAGCACTTACAAGTGTGCCACTTGCTAGCACGGGTAATATTGAAAAAGCAACGATGCAACAGCTTGATGCCGACACACTGCAAATGGACATCACCTACCTTAACGGTGAGCATAAAGTGTTACGTGGTACGAAAGGTACTGACTCTGTAGATTTCTACTTGAATGATGAATTAGTCACGACAGTATCGAATCAAGAGCTAAACAATTACATCGTATCTGCAACCCTTTAAGATTCAGATGAGTCTCTCGCGTTTTGTTAATAAACGAGAGACTCATTTTCCCCAATCGCTTAGTAGCGAGCTCACAAGTGTACCTTCAATTGCGCAGTATGCGATGTGAGTCATACAATTTATGCACAGAGTATGTGTGCAATGAAATATCAACTATACACAATAGACAAAACATAGAATTTACATAGTGTCGTTCTTAGGGACCATTCAATGTAGTAAGAGGTCAGTTGTGTTTCGTTTAATGTTATTCATGCTGTTGTTGTTGGCGCCGTTGTATACAAACGCGTTCCCAAATAGCGCCGAACCTTTAGTTATCGCCAATTCCAAAGCATGGAAGCCGTTCTCGTTTATTAATGAAGAGGGAGAGGCTGATGGCATTCTCACTGATTACTGGCGTGAATACTCGCGTGTAACAGGCACCCCGGTAGAGTTTATGCTCCTTGATTGGAACGCTTCTTTAGATGCAGTAAAAGAGGGGCGAGCAGACATACATGGTGGCCTGCTTTGGTCGAGAGAGCGAGATAGCTATCTTGACTATAGCCAGCCGATAATGACAATTGAAACACAGTTATTTGTTAGGCAACAGCTTCTCAATACTGATGTGTCGGAGTTACTTTCAGGAAATCAGCCTTTTGTACTGGGAGCCGTAGAAGGCGGCTTTGAATACAGCTATGCCCAAGATAACTATCCCCAACTATCGATCAAAACTTATGTCAATAATTCGGATATGGTGAAAGGGGCGTTTAACGGTGAAATTGATGGCTTTGTCGCTGACCGCCAAGTCGCTAATTTCTATTTTCATAGTACCAAAGCCGCTCGACACTTTATAAGTGTTAAACATCTATATTCGGGTGAGTTAAAACCAGCAGCCAAGCAAGGGCAAAGTAAGTTGCTGGCAAGCTTAGCTGATGGTATGCATAATGTAAGCAATGAAAGCAAACAAAAGATATTCAGTCGTTGGATGTACATCGAGACAGTGTATCCCAACTATTTCGTGCCGGTTGTTACCGTTTTCCTAGTGATTGCTGTCTTTAGCTACATGGTCATACTACGTATCGCTGTCCGGTCTAAAACAAGAGAACTAGAGAAGGCTAACGGAGAGTTGAAATATCTTTCAGAGACGGATCAACTGACAGGGTTAAGTAACCGTTATCACTTTTATGCTCAATTTTCTAAGTGTGTATCGAATAATGGTCCAGTATGCGTCATGCTTTTTGATATCGACGACTTTAAGTCGATTAATGATACATATGGTCATCAAGTCGGTGATGTTGTAATTCAAGCGGTTGGTAAAGCTGTCAACGACGTAGTGAAAGATAAGTACCTTATCGGTCGGATAGGCGGCGAAGAGTTTGCGATGGTGTGTCCCAACATAAAGCTTGAGCAAGCTCGCCTTTTGTCTGAATACTTATGTGATTCGGTTCGTCGCCTCAATTTGTTTGAAGATGATAAGAGAGTAACTGTCAGCTTAGGTTGTGCGTACTACCATCAAGCAAATATCGATATATCTTTATCAGAGGCAGATAATTTGATGTATCGGGCAAAGGCTAAGGGTAAGAACCAATTTGTATTAGAGCAATATCACCAAGTACCAGTTCAAGAGACAATACAAACGAGCTAAAACGGTGAAAGATGAAGCGTTTTGTTGTTTAACTCAGCAGTTAGCATGGGTTTGGCAAAAAAAAGCTTTCCTTTTCAATTGTCTGTGGCATATTGTTCCTGTCTTCAAGACATAGCGTACTTCGTATAATGGCTATTACCTCAGCCTTCCAAGCTGATGATGCGGGTTCGATTCCCGCAGTACGCTCCAAAATTATTCTTATTTTTCATTAAGTTAGTTAAACTCAAATTGCAAGGTGATACGATCAGGTGTCACGATGTACTTACTGAGAGATAGAAACTCCATTTATTACTCCCGTGTTTACTTTCCCAAGCCACTTGTTAAACGTGGTTGCCCCCAAGAGATCCGATTCTCGCTTAAAACAAAACATAGAACCACGCACTAGACCGCTCTTTGGGCGTTTTCACTGTACTTGAACACTTATTTCTCGTGAGGGTATTAACCTGCTTAATAAGCGCGCGAATGATGACAACTACTTTGAAAAACATCGGGGTATCCAAAATTGGTGGTGTAGATCACTCAATGGCTGCACCTTTAGCTTGGTACAACGACGCTAAAAATGAGGTGCACATAAGTCGCCGCCACTAGATTTCCCAACGTCGCCAATGAATCGATTGAAGCGTTAGTTTGAGCGGTGCTGTTTCGAATCGTTTTTAATTGCGAGTTATGAAAAAACCGAGTGGGTTAGCCACTCGGTCTTTTATTTACCTAATGAGGATATTCAATCCAGCTACTACCGTCGAGTGAGATGTAATAGTTGCTGTTGACCTCTATCACCGTAGAGCTAGAGTTCTGTGCAACAACTCTGGTTTCTGGCAGGTTATCCGTTAAGCTAGCTGGACTGAACTGTTTAACTTGGTATATGTCTTTATCTAAAATATTGGCGATAAGTTGTGATAAAGCCAAATAGCTAGAAGGCGCTTTAACATACAGGGTCTTTCCTTGGCGCTGAATATCTTTGCCAAAAATTTTGACACCTACAGGTGTATGGACGATGGTCGGTGCGGGTATTTCGCGCATACCTGGAATTTGCATTCTATCGCCACGCATTCCAGCTCCGTGTTCTGGAACTAATGCGACGACAATATTTCGTTCGGAAGCTTCTAGCGTCTTAAAGAACGCGTACAAATCGTCTAGTAAGTTGTTGAGACGCTTTTTGTAGCTCACCATGGATGTGGTTGAATTGGCATTAATGATTCGATTTCCATCGTGTAGTGAAATCGAGTTGTACAATGCGACAATTTTATCATCATTTTTTTCTAGTCTGTTTTGCCACCAACTGTCTAGGACTTGCTTATCACGGAAAATGTCTGAGCCATCAAACGACTTTTGATAGGGTGCAAAGCCTTTTTGCGACATTAGGTCTGCTTGTATGTCACCATCTTTTTTTATCAGTTCTAAGAAACTATCAAATACACCGTTGTGGTTCATCACTAAGTTTTCTTTGAAGCCCAAGTTTTTGAGATCATTAAATAAGTAACATTGCTTAGTTGGGGCTGCGGCGAAGAGTTGGCTATGTTGTTGTTGACCACAGCTTGCTCTTAGCAGACGGATCACTGCCGGGCCACTATAAGAGGTCGCAGAACTAAAGTTGTCGAACATAATGTCGAACTCTTGGAACAGTGGATGATCGGCTAAACCTGCAATTTCAATATCATCCCATGCCACTGAACAAATGCTGAGTAATAGCAAGTCAAAAGGTGCATCTTGTGAGCTTTCAGCATTGAAACTGACATACCTAGAGGCTTCTTTAGCGAAAAAGTCGCTGGTCATCGCGTTCAGCGTCACATCGTTAACCTCTGTGATTACTGCTGTCGTTGGTTGGTTCGTATTTTCTGTAGTTGAAGGTAATTTAGAATTATCGTGATTAGCGGCTATGTCGTTACTTGGAACGGCGATATTAGGCAAGCTGATATATAACATAGCGAGCGTGACAAACACCGAAACACGTAAGAATTTACTGGCTATATAATAGGCTGCACATAGTGCAAACAAGCCAATAATCGCTTGTAGTGATATGAAGCGACCTAAGAGCTCAATCAGATAATTGAGCTCAAACTGCATCAATTGCCCCATTTGTGCCCACAGCCGATCGAGGGGAGGCAAGTATGAGTCATAATGCAGCAACCAACCAGCGGCGAGTATTGCAACCAAGTGGCGGATATAATTAAGTTTAATCTTATGAATTGGTAGCAAGATAAACAGCAGTAACGCGAAGTTTGGCAAAGGATAAAAATCAATCACGCCTTGTAGATAAAGAGCAATTTTCGTGATGAAGTAAATATTCCACCAACCTAGTCCGATTGATAATGTGGAAGCTGTTTGAGTTTGCGATGTCATTACTTAGTCTTCTTGCTTAGTGTCTAGTTCGAAATATTGAGAGCGTTTGAACTTGTTTGTGTAGAGCGATCGTATTGCTTGAACTACATCTCGTAAAAAATAGCCAAGTAGAAGACCAAGAGTAAGGCTAATGCTCACAGTGAGTAAAAAGTCGTTGATATTCATTGCTGCCTCTTAAGAGCGATGTTTTTCCTTACGGCAAAGAGTGTTGGCACATCCGATGAAGAGAGACTTTGAGTAGAAAAAATCTGTTTTTCCGTCGCTAGGTCGGTGACTTCGTTAGAGATCAATACTTCATCTTCAAGAATGTATTTTAGTTCAAAATCAATGTCATATTGAGTTTCAAAGCTTCGAGTTGAATGAAACAAATCACGAACAGGAAACTCGAAAATATTGTTTAGAGCAATATCAATATCACTATGACGTATAGCGCTAAAAAGAACGTACAGCGCCTTGTTACAGGCGGTAACAATGTCACCATCACGTTTGATATGACAGAGGCGCAAACAGTCTTCTGCTTGCATGCCTGGTAACAAGTTTAGTTTTACCAAAGCAAAGTTGATATTTGAATGAGCAGATGCATTCACTATATAACTACAGTAGTGAGTAAATTCTTTAGCGTTTAAGTAGCCCTTACAGCCAAATTTTAAATCATATTTTAGTAAGCTATCTAAATTTTTTGGTGTAGGGCGTGTCATGACTTGCCCCTGAATGGCTTCTACTTGAGAAATAAAGCGCATGTGAGGAACTTGTACCGGTGAGATCAAATTGACTCCTGCTCGTAGTAAAAAATTCTCATCAGCGTAGCGCAGACATTGCTGGGTCTCTTTAATAATGAGTTTCAACTGAGGCCCTGCTTTTGTTCTTAATTGATAGCAATCTAGAGCTAATTGCTGGACGTCATCTTGGTTGGAGCAACTAAAAATAATCGTGGATGCGCGAGGACAGTCCAACATTGCGAGTAAATGCTGATTATCTTCAGCAATATGCATTGTTTGGGTTACTGTTGCTGAATCACCGAGTGCTAGGCGAGATATATAAATTCTATCGTTGTCGCTTTTGTCTTCAGTGATCAGCTGAGCTTGTTCTCTTGCATATAGCGTTGCCTCAAAATGCTCGTTATTTTGTTTAGTCAAAATATACTCTTGAGCGGCGGTCACGCCATGCTTATTTGACCAATAGTCAACCAAGTAGCTATAACGAGCGTGATCGATGGCAGTCATGGTTGCTAGCCCAGCAATTAGACGATTATGAGTCAACAATTTTGGTTTTAGTATCGAGGTCGCTAGATTGCCATAAAGACACAAATTAAGTTTTGCGTTTTTCCCCACAGCCAAACGATTGACGCTATGCAGAAAGGTGCCTATTTTTTCACCGCTGCAATGAGACAGAAATGAGTCTGGAATTAGTAAAAATATATTTGATAGTGAGGATGTACTTATTTTGTTAATATCTCTGACGATATTTTCTGGTTTTACTGTTCTTTTTTGGTTTTCATTGTTAATGAAGTAGCTTTTATTAAATGAGTGTAGTTGTAACTCATTCAATTTTTTGTGTACTTGTTCGCTTAGACCAAAATAGAGTGATTCTTTATTGATAAAACTAATGAAAAAATTGGTTTGTTTTTTATCCAACTTGCTGAAAATAAAGTCAATTGTCATGCATTTGTTAGAAAATAAATTTACATACGCGGACTGATTTTCTAGCTCACTTGTAATTGGGGGTAGTCCTGTTATTGGTGACATGATAATTGCCTTTTAATCAGAGGTTTAAGCTGCTCAAATCTAATTTTAGTGTTTTGGATTATGCTTGTTTGTACTGAAATAGTTGTCGTATATGACAAAAAAATGACGGCAAGATAATAAACTAAATTGACCGAAAGTAAAATTGCATATAGCATTATTCATCTTGATGTTTATAAGTTTAAATCAATACCTTACAGATACATACATAATGTCTTCTGATGTACTTTAAGCTTATATGTAGTAACTGGATAATTACAGCTTACTTTTTAAACTCAGCTTTGAAAAAAACATCATTTAAGGATATTGAGACACGAAGATTCAATGTTTACATTGTTGTTAGGAGTCGTGTTGCATATTTTTCGATGCACAGGTTAGGTGCGTCAAATCGATATTAGTGTCATTTATTTGGATTTATAGTGTTCGACTAGGAGGTCCGCACTCCAGACAAATGTACTTGTAATGTGGAAAAGATGTTTTGTCACAGCCCGCAAAAGATATTAATTCGCTCTACTCTTCATATAACTTGGTTCAACATCAATATATTGAAACCACTGAAAATGAATCGTACTCAAAAGTGAAAAATAAATGGCTAGTGTTGCAGAGTCAGCGTGATTATGTTGGCTCTACGCTAGCGGATAGGAGTTCGAAATCAGTCGCTCTTACAACGGAGACAGTATGAAACGCCTTTTTCTTGTCAGCTTAAGGGGAGGGTGTGGTTCTACCACAATTACCGCAAATTTGGCACAGTCATTGGTGAAGATCAACAAACCGGTACTCGCCATTGATGCAGCAGCGGAAAACTTACTACGTCTTCATTTTGGCTTACCTTATGATGAGAGCGATGGTTGGGCTATACGCATGATACGTGGAGAACAGTGGAATGATGCTGGTTTTTTAAGCCCTCACGGTGTGGATTTTTTACCGTATGGTCAATTAACTAAAAACTTACATCAGAATTTTACTCAAACTCATCATCAACCGATAAATGACTTGAATCAGGGTCTACTTGAGGTTTGTGAACCATCTCAGTGGCAATTGTTTCACGGTGATTTTTGGCAAATTTCCTCACCAGTATGGCAAGATTTTATCGCTTCAATAGACATGATATTTGTGGTGATTATGGCTGATGCGATGAATTATGCTTTACTTCAGTCGCACTCTCAGCATAACCATGTCCTACGTGAACTAATGGATAATGGCAAAATCCGTTTTATTCTCAATCAATATCAACCTGAAACCGAAATTGGCCGCGATTTTTCGTTAGTGCTGATGCAAGAACTAAAAACCTTATTGGTACCAGTATTGATGCATAAAGATTCTGCGCTAACAGAATGCGCTGCTAATTTAACGACAATTCAACATTATTCGCCAATTAGCCAAGCAGCTAAAGACTACCAAGCACTCGCTTTTTGGTGTGTGTCTACGTTCACTTCTACAGAAGAGCTGAGCTAAGTAATGAAGGGGCCGAACTTAATTTTTCAGCGCTGGATCGTAGAACGATTTGAAGTGCAGAAGAAAGCCTATGAGCAGAAATGGCAATGTAGCACTAGTTGGATTGGGCTGTTAATCTTAAGTGCTTGGTTCTTATTTAGTTTTTTATTTCTCCAGCCGGTGGTTGCTGGGGTACCATCTTGGAAGTTACCGTTAGTTTATTTCCCGCAAGTCAACTTTGCTGCTCCGCGTCTATTCGATTCCATACGCTTTGTTGTGCAAAGTATTTGGCTGATATTATTCAAGCAATGTATCACCAGTGACAGACTTTACGCTGTGCTAAGGCTTGTTTCACAAGCGATGATTCAGTCACGTCACATTTTCTATCTTCCTTTTGAATCGGTCGCAAAAATAGTGGGTTGGCTAGAAAAAACAGCTAGTCAGGTTAATCAACCCGAGTTTCGCCGAGCAGTCCGGTCAAGTAAGTCAACTCAAGTTCTTAATTATTTACTATTGATTTGTGTTGTTTTACTAGCGTTGACCTGTTTTACCGTGCCATTTGGTTATCAAGCACAGTTAGTGTTTGTGGTATTGCTTTGGGCTCTGGCGATGATGGTACGCCGTCTACCCGGGCGCTTCCCGACAATATTGCTAATTATTATGTCGGTGACAGCTTCATGTCGTTATCTTTGGTGGCGTTATTCTTCCACTTTGAACTGGGATGATCCCATTGCATTAATGTTGGGTAGTGTATTACTCATCGCTGAATCGTATTCGTGGATTGTATTAATTCTGGGCTATTTCCAAAATATTTGGCCGCTCAATCGTAAGCCTGTAGAGATGCCGGAAGATACGTCGGCGTGGCCTACCATTGACTTGATGATCCCTACTTACAATGAGGAGCTAGATGTCGTTAAAGCGACCGTTTATGCATCGTTAGGGGTGGATTGGCCTAAAGAAAAGCTCAATATCTATGTACTGGATGATGGCAAGCGCGATAGTTTCCGTGATTTTGCCAAAAGCGTCGGTGTAAATTACATTCGTAGACCAACTAATGAGCATGCTAAAGCTGGTAATATAAATTATGCATTGAAACAAACTAGCGGTGAATTTGTCGCAATATTCGATTGCGACCATATACCTACGCGTGCTTTTTTTCAGCTAACGATGGGAATGTTCCTCAAAGACCCTAAGTTGGCTTTGGTGCAAACGCCACACCATTTCTTTTCGCCTGACCCATTTGAGCGAAATTTAGCTAACTTTCGCAATGTGCCCAATGAAGGCAGTTTGTTCTACGGTCTGATTCAAGACGGTAATGATCTTTGGGACGCAACTTTCTTTTGCGGGTCCTGCGCAATTTTGCGTCGCGAGCCATTAGAAGAAGTGGGTGGTATCGCGGTAGAAACCGTCACTGAAGATGCGCATACTTCTTTACGAATGCATCGTTTAGGTTATCGTTCAGCTTACTTAAAGCAGCCGGTTTCAGCAGGTCTAGCAACTGAAACGTTATCGGCTCACGTAGGGCAACGTATACGCTGGGCTAGAGGGATGGCGCAAATATTTAGAGTAGATAACCCCTTAACAGGTAAAGGATTGAAATTTTCTCAGCGGCTTTGTTACGCCAATGCAATGCTGCACTTTTTGTCAGGGATCCCTCGGATTGTCTTTTTAATGGCTCCTCTTGCGTTTTTGTTACTACACTCGTACGTCATTTACGCGCCCGCGTTAACGATAATTTTGTATGTGTTGCCACATATGATTCATGCCAGTATGACCAACTCGCGTATGCAAGGAGATTATCGCTACTCATTCTGGGGGGAGGTGTATGAAACTGTGTTGGCTTGGTATATCGCTAGACCAACTACCGTGGCGCTGTTTGCGCCGCATAAAGGTTCGTTTAATGTCACAGCAAAGGGTGGCTTGGTTGAGAAATCTCATTATGACTGGGTGATCTCAAGACCATACTTAATCTTAGTTGCGTTTAATATTTTAGGTTTTGCCGTTGGATTATATCGCTTAGGGTGGGGACCTCAAGATGAGGTCGGTACTGTCTTAGTCAACTTGGTTTGGACTATGTATAACTTATTGATTTTAGGTGCGGCAGTAGCAGTAGCAGTTGAAGCAAAGCAGGTTCGCAAAGATCATCGAGTGGATGTTTCTATTCCAATGGCGGTACGTCTTAATTCCGGTCATCTATTGCAAGCGGTGATGAAAGATTTCTCGTTAGGTGGTGTTCGCATTGAAATCGAAGGTATCGATGAAGAAGCTTATCGCCATCTGAAAGGACAAGTTTTACAAGTCATACTAAATCGAGGAGGACAAGAGTTCGTTTTCCCTATGACCGTCGCCTATGCAGGCAAAGGCATTTTTGGTATGCAACTTAATGAGTTGTCGCATCAACAGCAAATCCAATATGTTCAATGTACCTTTGCTCGTGCGGATACATGGGCAAAATGGCAACAAAGCTATCAATCAGATAAGCCTCTATCAAGTATGCAAGCCGTACTCCACGTCGGCTTTAATGGATATAAACGCTTGCTAAGACACTGCCCTAAAATAATTAGAATCTGTGTCGATGCGCTTTTATTTTGTATCAAGTTGATTTGGTCTTTCAGACCTCGCTATGTCCCAACCAGGACCTTAAGTCATGCTAAATAATAAAAAACTAACATCGTTGGCGGCGGCCATAACTCTATTGAGTTTGTCGGGCAGTCTCGCAGCCCAAGAAGTAAATCAGTCAGCAACTGTCTCCACTACTCAATTTCATGAGGGTGTAAATTCGGCTGTCTTTAAGCGAGTTGTGCCTTTTAGCCAACTTGGTTACAACAGCTCAATTGCGATTCAAGGGAGTGAAACCAGTGCTTATATTGGTTTTGGCTCTCGTTTGGATGAAGTCATCTCTCAAGCGACGCTCTATTATGATATTACGCCGTCTCCAGCATTACTGTCGTTGGTTTCGCATGTGAAAGTTTATTTGAATAACGAGTTGATGGGGGTAACCCCTATTGTAGACGGTCAGCAGGGTAAGAAGCTCAGCTTGTCGATGCCTTTAGATACCCGTTTTTTCAGCAACTACAATCAAATACGCTTCGAGTTGATCGGTAATACGCAAAAAGATTGTGCCAATCCTAATGATGCAAGTATTTGGGCTGAAATCAGTCAAACTAGTCGAATTGAAATGTTTGTGCAAAAGACTCGCTTAGAGAGCGATCTTAGCTTATTGCCTGCGCCGTTCTTTGATGTTCGTGATTTTAGCCAGTTGAATTTACCTATGGTGATGGGTGATCGGTATGACTTAGAAGAGATCAAAGCTGCCGGTGTTGCGAGTTCGTACTTTGGCTCTCTAGCCGGGTGGCGGGGTGCACAATTTCCTTTGAGTTTTGATACTTTGCCTAAGCGTAGCGCAATCGTATTTGTGACCAACGATAACAAGCCCGACTTTTTGCGTGATTTCCCCAATACCGACGGTCCTCGTTTACAAGTGATTACTCATCCAACTGACCCATTTGTTAAGTTACTTTTGGTTGTTGGTCGTGATAGTGCAGACTTAAATACCGCTGTACGAGGTTTAGCGCTCGGCAATCAAATTCTGACCGGACCAATAGCTAAGATTAATACCGTAGAGCAAATTAAGCCACGAGCAGCTTATGATGCACCAAATTGGGTCACAACTGAGAGACCAGTTGCATTTTCAGAATTAGTCGAACAAAAATCGATGCTGCAAGTTGAAGGTCGAACACCGCCGCCGATTAGTGTCAATTTACGTCTGCCACCGGATCTATTTACATGGCAAAGCCGCGGTATACCGATGGATCTTAATTATCGTTATTCACCACCAACGAAAGATCATTCTGGTTCTCGTTTAACATTAAGTATTAATGATCAGTTTATAGAAGCATTTAATCTAACCACCGCTGGTCAAGGTGGGGAATCAAACCGAATACGCGTACCTCTACTTGATGATACGTTTTTAGGTGGAGAAGAGCGGGTACGAATTCCGGCATTTAAAGTGGGAAGTAAAAACCTAATTGAGTTTGAGTTTGGTTTTGCTTCAGTTACGGATGGCCAGTGTCAAGTAACGCAACCAAGCAAACAATATGCGGTTGTCGATGGTGACTCGACGATCGATTTTAGTGGTTTTCCTCACTATATCGAAATGCCGAACATGCGTGCATTCGCTACCTCGGGATTTCCTTATACACGTATGGCTGATTTATCTGAAACTGCCGTCGTGATTCCAGAAAATGCGCCAGTAGAAGTGCTGCAAACATTTTTGAATGTAATGGGCTCACTTGGGGGGGATTCGGGTTACCCGGGTATTCAGGTAATGCTGGCCGATAAATGGGATGCGGAAAAACTCAGAGATAAAGATATCCTTAGTATTGGTTTAGACAGTTCACTATTACAAGCTGTGAGTGAGCCTGACCAAGTAGACTTCGTTATAAAAGCAGGTGAGCGCCAAATTCGCTTACCGAGTAAAAACGAACAGCAGCTTGGTTTAAATTGGATGAATCCAACCACAAGCGGTCAACAGCCTGCGGATTTTGTCTCCGTTGAAGCGAGAGGAACTTTTGCGGCAATTTACGGTAAGGAAAGTCCATTTACTAGTAATCGAAGCCTAATTGCCATCATGGCCGCTCAACCGAGTGATTTTTCTGCTGTTGACCAAGTACTGGTTGATTCAGGCAAGCTTGAATATATGTTTGGCTCGTTGGTTACCTTGCGAAATGACGAAGTGGCAAGCTATAACGTTGGTGATCATTATTACGTTGGCCAACTACCAGTCTGGAAGTTAGTTTGGTACCACTTTTCCAAGCATCCGATCGTTGTCGCGTGTTTTGCAGCATTGCTTGTTGTTATTGTTACCATCGTATTGTGGCGTGTATTGCGTCAGGTAGCGAGTAAACGACTGGATAAAAATGAGGAGCAAGAATGAAACAACTGATTGCTTTAATCACACTTTTTCTCTCTTCATCTGTGGCGGCAAATAACTGTGAGTGGCCACAATGGCAAACTTTCAAATCGGTATATATTAAGCAAGGTCGAGTTGTCGATGGCAGCGATCCACGAATGATTACGACTTCGGAAGGGCAGTCCTACGCACTTTTCTTTTCGCTGGTTGCCAATGATAGACAGACTTTCTCTCAAGTACTTAATTGGACGCAACAGCACTTAGTAGGAGGTGATTTAACTGCGCAGTTGCCTGCTTGGTTATGGGGTAAAAAGAGCAATGGTCGTTTTGGTATACTAGATAGCAAT
>ERZ794982.163-NODE-163-length-20165-cov-4.039831_pt1 | contig 20165 bp, 15 predicted proteins | sample MGYA00433071_ERZ794982 | MGnify/ENA primary metagenome ERZ794982 (study PRJEB30140, sample SAMN00862574) | bioreactor metagenome | study: EMG produced TPA metagenomics assembly of the Bioreactor inoculated with sediment Metagenome (bioreactor metagenome)...
GTCCTAAACAAATGCCAATCATTGGGACTTTGCCTTTTAGGCGTTGAATTAGCTCTGGCATGCAGCCTGCGTCGGCAGGAGCTCCAGGTCCCGGAGATAAAAGTACAACAGGGTTTGCAAGGTCCAATACGGCTTTTTCAATGACCTGAGCGGCGATGTGATTACGATAGATCGTGACTTGGTGACCAAGCGAGCGAAACTGGTCAACTAAGTTGTAAGTAAACGAGTCAAAGTTGTCGATAAATACGATATTTGCCATCTGAGTAACTCCTTTAACTGCGTTGGTGTGCAACTTGAATTGCAGAAATAACTGCTTGGGCTTTACCGCGAGTTTCGTCCGCTTCAGATTGCGGATCAGAATCGAATACAACTCCCGCACCAGCTTGAACTTGGGCTACCCCATCCTCTACGTAGGCAGAACGAATAACAATACAGGTATCTAAAGTACCTTCTCCCGTTAGGTAGCCAACGGCGCCGCCATAGCTGCCACGGCGCGCTTGCTCAACATCACGAATCAACTGCATGGCACGAATTTTTGGCGCGCCAGTTAAGGTGCCCATATTCATACAGGCTTGGTAAGCGTGCAGAGCATCTAAATCTTCACGTAGTTGACCAACCACACGGGAGACTAAATGCATAACGTGGCTGTAACGGTCTACTTTAAGTAAGTCTGCCACATGGCGAGTGCCTGCTTCGGAAATACGTGCTACGTCGTTACGAGCAAGATCGACTAGCATCATGTGTTCTGCATTTTCTTTGCCGTCTGTACGCAGTTCCAATTCAATGCGGCTATCTAGGTCAAAATCGATTTCACCATTCTCACGTTTACCGCGGCGCCGTGTTCCGGCAATTGGGTAGATTTCAACTTGATTACTTTCCGTTTCATATTTCAGAGCGCTTTCAGGAGAGGCGCCAAACAGGGTAAAGAGCTCGTCTTGCATGTAGAACATGTACGGGCTTGGGTTGCTTTGTTTTAACTGTTTGTAGGCGGCCAAAGGTGAAGGGCACGGTAGAGTAAAACGACGTGAAGGTACGACTTGGAATACGTCGCCTTGAATAACAAACTGCTTTAAATCTCGCACGGTCTGGCAAAAATCGTGGTCTGATACGCTTGCTATTGGTTCTAGATTATCGACTTTTTCTGCATCAGGTAACGCTTTAGGCATTGAGCAAGCCTGCGCGATTTCGAGCAATCTTTTTTCAATGGTAGCTGCACTGCTTTGCACATCAAAGCGAGTGGCTTGCAATTGGCAGCTTTGCGTTTGGTGATCAACCACCAATAGCGTCTCGGCAACATAAAATACGTAATCAGGGCATTGGTTCGTGGCTTTAGCTTCACCTAGTGGCTCAAAGTTAGCGACTAAATCATAGGCAAACAGCCCGCCAAGAAACAAAGCGTGCTTATCTTGATGGCGTAGGTCGAAACTGTGCTGAATAAGACGAAGTGCGTCGAAAGATGAGGCTTCGCGCAGTCGTGAATCTTCGTCCAACGTGTTACACGGTTCAGTAAAGTTCAGCGTTAAGCTGTCAGCTTGATGTTCAAATTTAATAGCGGAGTTGATGTTGTGCTTAACGTGACTCAGCAGCGCTTTGCCGTTGTCTGTCAGAGCTGTCATCGTCACTTGATGGCGATAACAAACGATGCGTACAGCGGAATCAACAATCAATAAGCTTTTTAAATTTTGCTTAGAATCGATTTCAGCAGACTCTAGTAACAAGCTATCGGTTTTATTTTCACACAAGGTGTGAAATAAGCGGGTGGGATCGGCTGAATATGGCACTTCAGTCTTAATCACATCTACTTTCGCTAGTTTGTTGATTGTAATGGTCTTGTTCACAAGACCTCCTTATTAAATTTTTTATTCCTTTCTGTTACACAGTCTCGCATAAAGCTATCGTTGACCCAATCTTCTCGAGTGCTGATTCGTTTAATCCTTGAACGGTTGAATGTGAGATGCGCAACAAAACAAAAAGCCCGCTGAGTTAGCGGGCCTTGTGGTTTAGATATTTATCGGAGTGTCGATAAATTAAAAGTACACGTTAGCCCACCAAGAACTTGTCCAAGTGCGCCACCAAGCTAACTCTGACATCTCACGCTCAGGTGAGATCAAAGTCACTTTTGTTTTCTGCTTTTGGTTAAATTCTTGTAACATAGCGTGTCTTACGAATTAGTTTGTAATTGCGTACTAGTTAACTAGTATTTTTGTTTACTGTCAACCCTTAAGAATTAAATATGCGAATTGATTTACACAGCCATACTACGTCCTCAGATGGTAGGCTTAGTCCAGAAGAGCTGGTTGATCGTGCAGTAGGTTTTGATCTCGATGTTTTAGCTATCACAGACCACGATACTGTTGATGCTTTAGCTACTGCGAAAAAGTACGTGGCTGATAACAGTCTCAAGCTACAAATTATCAATGGCATTGAAGTCTCTACAGTATGGGAAAATAAAGATATCCATATTGTTGGTTTGAATATTGACCCGCAAAACTCAGTATTACAAAGTCTGATTACACAACAGCAGCAGCGCCGTGAAGTGAGAGCTGAACTGATTGCGAGTCGATTGGAAAAAGCGACCCGAGAAGGTGTTTTTGCCGAAGTAAGCCAAATCGCTAATGGTGCGCCAATTACCCGTGCCCATTTTGCCGCGTGGCTAGTTGAGAATGGTTACGCGAAAACCATGCAGCTAGTGTTTAAAAAGTATCTCACCCGCAACAATCCCGGTTATGTGCCGCCGAATTGGTGCACCATGAGTGAAGCGGTTGCCGCGATTCATGCTGCAGGTGGACAAGCGGTATTGGCTCATCCTGCGCGATATAACTTGACCGCTAAGTGGATTAAGCGCTTAATCTCAGCGTTTGTTGAGGCTGGTGGCGACGCAATGGAAGTGGCACAACCACAACAAGCACAACAAGAAAGACGCAACTTGGCGGATTATGCGATACAATACAAACTATTAGCATCCCAAGGTAGCGACTTTCATTATCCATCTCCGTGGATGGAGTTGGGACGAAACCTCTGGTTGCCATCCGGCGTAGAACCAGTATGGAAAGATTGGGGTATCGAGCCTTCACATAGCGATACGCCAGAGAGCTAAGCTCTATTAATGAGGAATTACCATGAGCCAGTTTTTTTATGTGCATCCTGAAAACCCACAGGCTCGCTTGATCAACCAAGCGGTAGCAATCATTCGTAATGGCGGGGTGGTTGTTTATCCAACAGACTCTGGTTACGCACTTGGCTGCCAACTTGAAAATAAGCAAGCGCTTGAGCGTATTTGTCAGATCCGTCGTTTAAACGAAAAACATAACTTCACGCTATTGTGTCGTGACTTGTCTGAGATTTCACTTTACGCGCGTGTTGATAACGTCGCGTTTCGTTTGCTAAAGAACAATACACCGGGGCCTTACACCTTTATTTTTAAAGGTACTAAGGAAGTACCTCGCCGTTTGATGAATGCAAAGCGTAAAACGATTGGCATCCGTATTCCGGATAATCGTATCGCATTGGATTTATTGGAAGCACTTGGCGAGCCTTTAATGTCGACATCACTGATTCTACCAGGTAATGATTTTACCGAATCTGACCCTGAAGATATTCGTGATAAACTAGAGCATGCGGTCGATGTAATCCTAAACGGTGGTTATTTAGGTGAGCAGCCAACGACAGTGGTTGATTTCAGTGAAGATGAAGCTCAAATTGCACGTGTTGGTTCAGGTGATCCAACGCCATTTGAGTAGTAAAATCCTGCTATAATTTGGTTGAAATTTGGTGATTTCAGCCAAGCTGTTTGATATATTACGCGACCGCGAATTTAGGTCGCTTATTTCATTCGACGTCTGAGAAGACGACACATAGGTAGATAGATGAACGAAAAACTTCAGAAAATATTGGCACGTGCTGGCCATGGCTCTCGACGCGAACTAGAAGCGTTGATTAAAGCTGGTCGAGTAAGTGTGGGCGGTATGGTTGCTAAACTAGGTGAACGCCTAGAAGATGACAGCGCTATCGTTCGTATTGATGGACATGTTGTTTCGGTAAAAGCTTCGGAAGAAGTTGTATGTCGCGTACTGGCGTATTACAAGCCAGAAGGTGAGCTGTGTACTCGTCACGATCCTGAAGGTCGTCGCACAGTATTTGATCGTCTGCCAAAAATCCGCGGTTCGCGTTGGATTTCTGTTGGTCGTCTGGATGCTAACACATCTGGTCTTCTACTATTTACGACAGATGGTGAGCTTGCTAACCGTCTAATGCATCCAAGCCGCCAAGTTGAGCGTGAATACCTTGTGCGTGTATTTGGTGAAGTAAATGAGCAGAAAGTTAAAAATCTTGTTCGCGGTGTTGAACTAGAAGATGGTATGGCGCGTTTTGAAGACGTTGTTTATGCTGGCGGTGAAGGTATGAACCATACTTTCTACGTCGCGATCAACGAAGGTCGTAACCGTGAAGTTCGTCGTTTGTGGGAATCACAAGAGACAACGGTTAGCCGTCTAAAACGTGTTCGTTATGGTGACATCTACCTAGATAAAAAACTGCCTCGTGGTGGTTGGATGGAGTTAACGCTAAAAGACGTGAACTACTTACGTGAATTAGTTGAACTACGTCCTGAGCGTGAAACCATGCTTGATGAAAGTAAAGATGCAACTTCTCGTAAACGTGAGCGTTCGCGTAGCCAGAAGATTCGTCGTGCGGTTAAGCGTCACGAAGAGCGTGTAAGCACGCCAAAAGGTCGCAGCAATAACCCGTCACGCCGCAAGCCAAAGGCAGCTGATGCGACAAACCCACGCAGCAAGCCAAAGAGTGGAGCTGGTGCTCCAGGTTCTCGTAACAAGCAAAATAGCGGTGGTACGCCAAGTACACGCAACAAGAAGCAACGTTAATCGATAGATTACGCAGACAAATTAAAAAGCAGCCGAATGGCTGCTTTTTTTATCGCTTTAAACTGTTCGCGATTAAAGCTAATGCTTTCATTCATCACTGCCAAAAATAGTCACGCGGTTTCGACCATTTTCTTTCGATTTATATAGGGCCATATCGGCAAATTGGTATGCATCCGAGAATTCCCCTTGACTAAGGTGAACGCCACCAATCGATATTGTGACGTTTAAGTCTGATACGGATTCTTTTGCAACATGCGCTCGGATTGACTCAGCTTTTTCTCGCAACATCGCTTCGCTCATATTGTTGAATAATAGTAAAAATTCTTCACCACCCCAACGGATAGCCATGTCGTTTGTTCTTATTTGGCTCGCAATACGATGGGTTACTTCGGTGATCACATCGTCGCCTTTTTTGTGTCCATAAGTGTCATTAATGGCTTTAAAAAAGTCGATGTCGATGATCAGCATAGAGAAAGAATTAAGCTTGTTCAATCGCGGTTCAAAAAAGTCTCGGCGATAAAATCCAGTCATTTTGTCTTGATGCAGACTTTGTTGTCTCTGTTTTATTAGAACCATCAGCATGTGGGAGAACAATGCGATCAATACCGATGGCAGTAATATGCGCTCAAATATTTCCCAAGCGCCAAAGCCGATATAAATAGGTTCTGCGTCTGTACACGAAATGATCACCGGTTGACGATAAGAGAACCAATGAGGCTCGGTGTCCGCTGTAGTGAAATGCTCTCGGTTGAAGCTCTTAACCTTTTCATCGACAAAGCTGTTTTTTAAATCAATAGCCAATAGAGCATCGAGCTGACGATCATTGTAAACAGGGTAGTAAATGGTACGTACTTGCTGATTGGAACCTTGTTCGGTATAGGGTTCAGAGAGTTTAATGTTACAGCCGTAGAATTGATCAAAGGTGTTCTCTAAGCGTTCAAGATCAACGATACGCGTCATAACATCGTTGATTTTATATTCACGATACCGCTCAGCATATTCCTCACGAAGTGGATCAAAATGACCATAGGTAGAAGGGTGTTCGAAAATTGCAACAGTCCAAATGTGGTTTGGTGCGATGGTTTCGAGTTGAGAGCGAAGCTTGTTAATCCCTGTTGAGAGTATTTTAACGTCGGTATCTTGAGAGACCATAATACTTACACCATTATTTTCGTACGTTCCTTTAGGTAGGTGCGTACTATCGGTATTGTTGTAATACTGCGCAAAACGGCGGCTAATGGAGTAAAATTGATTAAAATCGGTGATGATTGACTGAGATAGCTGTTTGATAAGAGCTGCATTATAAATTGAATACAACGAGCCAACGATCAACAGGGTGACTGTTAATAGTTTAATGATAGGCAGGAAATGGTGACTGTATATGCGAGTTAGGCTCTTGTTCATTAGTATTCATAGTTAAAGTGCGAGGAAGAAGTGTAGTTCTGAATGATGATTATTCAATCATGCTTATTTGTAGTGACAGATAAATATTTTTATTGATCGATTGAGCATGAACCAGATAGTGCGCTCGAACGCGACTAAGAAAGTAAATGTGGTGACGTCTATAGCAGCCCTTTGAGTAGGGCAACATCACTTCACCACAACGAAATTTTTAATGTTAGACAATATCTTAGTGCTAAATTACCTACTTGATCAAACTTAAAATGAGTTTAAATTCGGGTGCTCGGCAGTCTTTGACCAATTCATATAAACACATCTCTAATCCAGTTAACTTTACTCGTTCATTGCAGAACTTATCTAGGGCGAGTTGTTTGTTGTTGATGTTTCTGGATGAGACGCAATCACTAACAACATGTACGTCAAAGTTTAAATTTGCTAGATGGGTGGCAGTTTGATAAACGCAAATATGAGCCTCAATACCACAAACCAGCCAAGAGTGTTTTTGTGCTTCGTTGAGGGCATGTTTGAAATTTGGTTCGTTACAACCATCGAAGGTGTATTTGACTACGGGTGTTTGCTCACCCATGAGTTCAGCCACGCTATCAACAGTACTCCCAAGCTTTTCTGGATTTTGCTCAAGCCAAATAATCGGTAAACCAAGAGCTTGCGCACCTTGGACTAGCTTGCTGCAGTTTTCGATTAATATTTCGCTATCGTCAACAATGCTGGCTAGTTTTCCTTGAATATCGACCACGATTAAGCCTGTATCTTCCTTGTTAAGCATTCTGCTTCTCCTGTTTGCGTGTTTTACTCGCCAACTGTGAGTCTCGTTGGATGTCCATAACTGTTTCGACAATCCCTGTTTTGCCTTTGTTCTGCAATAGGTAATTGGTCTAATTAAGCGAGCTCAATTATGCCGTTTACACTCACGACTCGTTATTTCTATATTCGGTAATCCAATAATAGTAGTTGCTGGTTATAAGGCTTGCTACTTGAGTGAAACGATAGAAAAGGGCGTGGCATGGTGCTGGGGGAAACAAAAAAGCCAGTCCTGATGAAATCAGAACTGGCTTTTGTTCATTCTAGATGGTTAGCGGATAAATCGCTTATGCGTTTTCTAGTTGGGCAACGATATCACGCGCTACCGCTTCCGCAGCTTTAATGCCGTCGATGCCGGCAGATAGGATACCACCGGCGTAACCTGCACCTTCACCCGCAGGGAAGAAGCCTTTTAAGTTAACGCTTTGGAATTCTTTATCACGCTTGATGCACACTGGTGATGAGGTACGAGTTTCAACACCCGTTAGTAAACCATCTTCAGAAGCAAAACCTTTGATCTTACGATCAAAGGCAGGAATCGCTTCACGGATTGCTTCAATAGCAAATGGTGGTAGCGCTTTTGATAGGTCAGTTAGTTTGATGCCTGGTGTGAAAGATGGTTCTACATCACCAATCGCACTTGGATCGCGACCTTTTAGGAAATCACCAATTTTCTGCGCTGGAGCATCGTAGTTTTCACCACCTAGCTGGTAAGCATTTGACTCAAGTTCACGCTGGAAACGAATGCCCGCTAGTGGATCGCCTGGGTAATCAACTTCAGGAGAGATACCAACCACGATAGCACTGTTTGCGTTGCGCTCTGAACGAGAATATTGGCTCATACCATTGGTTACCACACGGCCTTCTTCAGAAGTAGCGGCTACAACCGTGCCACCCGGGCACATACAGAAGCTATAAACGGTACGTCCATTCTTACAGTGGTGAACAAGTTTGTAATCTGCCGCGCCAAGAATTGGGTTACCAGCATTTGGACCAAAACGCGCTTCATCGATCATCGCTTGTTTGTGTTCAATACGGAAACCTACTGAGAAAGGTTTTGCTTCCATATAAACACCACGCTCATGCAGCATTTCAAAGGTATCGCGAGCACTGTGACCCACCGCGAGTACCACGTGGCGAGATTTGATTTCTTCACCGTTTGACAATGTAACACCGGTGATTTGACCATCTTCCATATGAAGATCATCTACGCGTGTGCTAAAACGAATTTCACCACCAAGTTCAATGATGTTTGCGCGCATTTTTTCAATCATGGTGACAAGCTTGAAGGTACCGATGTGTGGCTTGCTCACGTACATGATCTCTTCAGGTGCGCCAGCTGCGACAAACTCGGTAATCACTTTACGGCCGTAGAAGTTTGGATCTTTCACTTGGCTGTACAGTTTACCGTCAGAGAAAGTACCTGCACCGCCTTCACCGAACTGCACGTTTGATTCAGGGTTCAGCGTACGCTTACGCCAGAAACCAAAGGTATCTTTAGTACGTTCACGTACTTCTTTACCACGTTCAACGATGATTGGGTTGAAGCCCATTTGTGCAAGAACTAAACCGGCAAAAAGACCACAAGGACCAAATCCGATAACAACAGGGCGCTCGGTGAGGTTCGCAGGTGCTTTGGCAACAAACTTGTATTCCATATCAGGCGTTTGACGTACGTGCGGGTCTTTGTTGAATTGTTCAAGTAGAACCGATTCATCGCCTTCAACAATCACATCTAAGGTGTAAATCAGGTGAATGTTGGTTTTCTTACGAGCATCGTAGCCACGTTTAAATACATTGAAAGAGATAACTTGCTCAGCAGCAATACCAAGCTTTTTAGTAATTGCGCCCAATAGCGCGTCTTCCTCGTGATCGAGAGGAAGTTTGATTTCATTTAAACGTATCATTTTGATGTCTCGTTACTATAGGTGTCTTAGCAAAACGGTTCTGAGAACCGTTTGCTCACAATGGGGCGCATTTTACGAGAATTTGAATTGTCTGTCATACTAAATAAGGTTGAATAGCAGCGATATTGTTGAATTTTGCTTTGGGACGAGTATTATCCCCTTCTTCATTTTTTGACTAATTTAAGAGTTGATTATCATGGCGTTTGTCGTAACGGATAACTGTATCCAATGTAAATATACTGACTGTGTCGCGGTGTGCCCTGCGGATGCCTTCCATGAAGGACCGAATTTTATGGTGATCAACCCGATTGAGTGTATCGACTGTGGTTTATGTGTCGATGAGTGTGATGCACACGCAATCTATCAAGAAGACGAGTTAGCGGAAGACCAACAAGTCTTTATTGAGCTAAATGCAGAGCTTGCAGAAATTTGGCCAGTGCAAACGGAAGTTAAGCCTGCCATGGATGACGCAGAGAAATGGAATGGTGTTCCAAACAAGTTGGATATGCTGCAAAGATAAGCTCGACAGCTTGTTTTGAATGGCTTGGTTTATAACTGCTTGGTTTATAAAGAGTTGGCTTAGAACTAAAAAAGCGTAAGGACTTGATTGTCGTTACGCTTTTTTTGTGTCTTATACAACATGCGCTAGTGGCAGACCCTAGCGACAACCGCTTTAGCTATTTTGACGGCGAATGTTGTCAAGGATAATGCCCGTAGCCATCGCCACATTTAACGACTCAGCGCCGCCAAAGGCAGGAATCGTGATTTTATCCGTTACATATTTAGCGGCTTCTGCGCGAACACCGTGAGATTCGCTGCCCATCAGTAAAATACCTTCAGCGGCAAATTCAGTTTTGTGTACGCTCACACCTTCCAAAAATGCGCCATAAACAGGCAAGCTTGCATCAGCAAGGTAGCTTGGCAAATCCAATTGGTGAACTTGCACGCGGCCAAAACTGCCCATGGTGGCACTGATAGTTTTTGGGTTGTATGGGTCGGCACAATCGCTGCTTGCGATAATGTGTTCAATACCATACCAGTCAGCAACACGGATAATAGTGCCCAGGTTGCCTGGGTCTTGAACGCCATCTAGAGCAATCATCAAGCCTTGTGCTTGTGGTTGAACAAAAGTTGGGATTTCGACTACCGCAATTGCTGCATTATTGCTGACCAGTGTACTGGCTTTAGTCAAATCATCTAAAGACGCTTCAATACATTCGAAACGACTTAGAGTATCGCGGTTTTGTGCTAAGAAGTCTGCAGTAGCAAAAATATGCTGTACTGAAAGGTCACAACTCGCTAACTCAAGTACGTTTTTTTCACCTTGAACAAGGAATAAGCCGTGCGCTTTGCGCTGTTTCTTTTGCCCAAGAGCGCGAAGCAGTTTTAGTTGGTTTTTTGAAATCATTTTTTTGTCCCAGATGAAAACGCAGCGATTATAACCCTAACTATCGGCTAGATTCTATTGCAGATCGGTTTATCGATCTAATCAGTTCAATCGTATAAAGCGTCGTAACTTCTCATATGGTGAGAAAAAGAGCGTATGGACTATTTGTTGAGCTAAATAAACAAGCGCATATTGTCAATAGGGTATATATCCCAAACGTGATGGATTCACGATTTTTTGCCTATATGGATGATTTGCCGGGGTAAGTACATTGAACAGAGAAAATAGAGTGCCATTGATGCATGCGGGCTTAAAGCATGCCAGAGCGTTGGATAGTGAACTTTACTCGTTGGTAAACGGTATTGAGATCCTTAGCGCGGTTAGCCCAACCAATTACAACGAGCAAAAGACGCAGTTTTTTAAGCGCCACTTTTCAGTAGAGCCGCAATTTGGCTACAAACAAAACAACACCAATGCGTTTCAGCTAAAACGTCAGTTGTTTAATTTGACGATTGAAAAGGTGGAAGATGCGGATTTACAGCGTATCTATGAAGACGTCATTCTTTCCTATGTTGATAAGATTGATCAAATCCAAACCTTAGGTAGCCAAGACTTCCTCTACAACTCACTGCGTTACTTTGGTGAACCGACGGAAAAAGATATCCGCAACGCAACCTTTATTCTTCATCTGCCAGATTCCGATGACGACGACAAAAAGTTGGTTGATGCTCAGGGTATTCAAGCCATTATGGAGCAGTTTGCTCATCAGCACGGCTATCAATATGAGCTGGTGGTTGATGACAGTATGATTGCTAATGCCTTGGTAAACAAAACCACCGTCAAGATTAACAGCGCGGCAAGAGTCCCTCATATTGAAGCGCATGCTTTAGCGCATCATGAGCTTGGCGTACACCTGGTTACCACATTAAATGCGCAGAGTCAGCCATTGAAGGTATTGTCGTTAGGTTGCCCTGTACACACCATGACCCAAGAAGGCATGGCGATACTGAGTGAATACCTTGCCGGGCATTTAACCATCAAGCGCTTGAAAATACTGGCACTGCGTGTATTAGCGGTAGACTCGATGATTAAGGAAAAATCATTTCGTACCACCTTTATGATGCTTAAAGAGCAACTGGGTGTAGAGAAGAATTTGGCGTTTACCATCACTGCTCGTGTCTATCGGGGCGGTGGTTTCACTAAAGATTATCTCTATTTACGTGGCTTCCATGAAGTACTGCACGCTTATGAAGAACAAGATGGCTTCCGGAATCTACTGTGTGGAAAAACCGCATTGATGCATCTGCCGCAGATCAATCGCCTGGTGGAGAAAGGCATCTTTAATCCACCTAAATTCATTACACCATCATTTGTTAACCCATCTGATAATGATGACGTTCGCCGCTTTATCACTCACGCGATAAAATAAATTGGATAGCTCTCAACCAACCGAAATTTCTAGAGGGTTGGTTGAGAAAATTCGAACCAGTTACAGCTTGTATTGGCTTACATCGACATCATCAAACTGTTCTGCAGTGAGATATTTTTCCGCATACTTCAGATACACCTCCGTTTCGATGAATAACTTAAACACTTCTTTGTCTAAGTGTTCATCAACAACCATATAGTAGATGATATCCATTGCTTGTTTTAGCGTCTTCGCTTGTTTGTATGGGCGGTCTGCAGCGGTTAACGCTTCAAATACATCGGATAGAGCTAAAATCCGCTCGGGTATTGATAACTCTTCACCTGCCAGCTTTCTTGGGTAACCCGTGCTTTTCATCGTTTCATGGTGACTAGAAGCATAGCGAGGCACTCGTTTTAACTCATCTGGAAATGGAATGTTATCGAGCATTTTTATACCGCTTATCATATGTTCATTGATCTTAAATCTTTCTTCAGCGGTTAAGGTGCCTTTGCGAATAGAAAGATTGTATAGCTCACCTAAATTGTACAAGTAGTCAGGGACTTCCATTTTTATGCCAAATTTAGCATCTATATGATAAGGCGCAGGGTGACGGATAAGGTGGCTAACTTTGTCGCTGAGAAGCGGTTCTTTTGTTGGCAAAGCTTTAGAAGAGACGTTAAAGCGGTTGCGCTCGAAAGGGGAGAGCCCTTTAGTTTCATCAAAGTTGCGTAGCCAAGTCTGTTTGCCTATTTTTTTGAGTTCGGCAATCGATTCATCTGACATGAACTCGCTACCAATATTGTAGCTAGCAATCAAATCGAACTGCTGAAGCAGCTCACTTTGACGTGTTTTTAACGCTAAGTCGATTTGAGGTTTGTCGTCGGGGAACTCGGCGACTTGGTGTAAAGCTTCAATTTCAGCATCTCGCCATAATACTTCAAAACGCGTTCGAATCTCGTGGATTCGATTGTAGTTGGTTTCGAGCTTAGTACCTTTGTTTACTACAAATTCAGGCGTGGTAATTTTACCGCAATCATGCAGAAAAGCAGCGATGCGGAATTCTCGCCATTCATCTTGATTGGCAAATTTAAAAGCGGAAAAATGCCCTGAGTTTGCTTTATGTGCCTCTTCTGCCAGCATCATACCGATTTCGGGGACCCTTAAGCAGTGGGCACCAGTATAATGAGATTTGTCATCAATGGCATCTGCAACAAGCTTAATGAATGAGTCGATAAAGTGTTTTTGTTCATCTTCATACTGTTTAAGGGCCTTAGACATGCCTATGACCGAGTTTGAGAGATCGCTAATCTCTCTAACATGACTGGGTACAGCTTTGACTTTGTCATAACGACGTTCAGAAATGAGTTTTGCTTGCGCTTCTAACTCTTTGATAGGTTTAACAAATGGTCGTGCGATGAACCATGCCATAACCAAGAATAGAGATAAGATTGTGAGAGAATACATCAAGAAATAATAGCTACGTTGGTTAATGGAGGCCATCACTTCCGATTTAGGCATTAAAACAGTAATATTTTGATTGGGTTGCGAATCTAACTTTTCGACAAACAGATAGTATTCAATACCATCTTTAGCGAAGTCAATGAGCTGCCCTTGAGCATTCGCATTGTTGGCGTATTGCATCAATTCTGGATGAGGAACATGGGTATAGATAATGTTATCGCCAGCCCATTTGTCTATTAGAAAAGTCATCGCACGATCATCAATATGTTCAAGTGCTAGTTTGAGTACCTGGTTTAAAGGCTGCTGGTCTTGTTGTGACAGTAGATAAAATTGATCGTTAATTAAAGATGAAGCGATCAAGCTGATTTGAATCTTTGGCGATGAAAGCGTTTTCACCCCTCGTTTGAGGACTAACGCGTTATCTAACACACCATCAATCGTTCCATCTTGTATGTCGCGAAAGGCTTTATCTAAGCTAGGGTATTGAACGAAGTTGACCTCTTTAAAGGTTGCTCTAATGTCTTCATAATTTGTCCAACCTTGTTTAATCGCAATGGTTTTATCGCTCAACTGTTTTGGTTGGTTAATTATTTCAGGCTTGGCGAGCTGGGCAATAGCGTAAGGTGATTGGAATAAGGGTAATCCATTTGCATTGGGGATATTAGCCTCATAGTTATTTGCGACAGAGTGGAGCAGATCCAGTTTTCCTGTTTTAAACTCGTCAACTAATTCGGACCAAGTCTCACCATTGATGTAGTCAAAATGAAGTCCGCTAATGTCAGCGATAAGATCCAATAAATCAATCGCAAATCCATGCGGGTGCCCACTTATCGCGAAATCAATCGGCTCCCAATCAAGCAGGCTTGATACTTTTATCTTTGGTGCGTTTTCTACCCACGCCTTCAAATTATCTGGGAGTTCTAGTGCCGATAATACGGGCAGTTCATGCTGAATATTTATCTGTTGATTGGTAGCGATTAAGCGCCCATCGGACAAAAACAAGTACGCTTCAAACGAAGGACGAAAAGCTTGATTGTCATATTCACCATCCAAGAAAGACTGGATGGTTGAAAGGTTCAAATCAACCCCAAGAACCAGATCAGTATCGGCGATTTTTGTCGAATAGCTGATGCCAGTGATTTTAACTTGATTAAATAGATATGGGTCAGAACGGTAGACCCTATTATGTTGAGCTTTTTTGAACCAAATGCGTTGCGAAGGCAGGAAGTTACTTGGCTTAGTGCTTTTCTTGATAATATTCAGTTCACTGTCTAGATATAAAGATTCAGCATAACGCTCTTTGCCACTACCGACGTGTTTGATTGCCAGCCACCTTTCTGAGGGAGATACCATGAGTTTTTGGCGAATTTTGGGTGAACGTAAGTTGATCAACTGAAAGGTGTTGTCCTTCTTGTCGGCGATATAGAGGCTGTAGATATTTGGTGAATGGGCAAGAACGGTAGAGAAAAAACGAATTAAAGTCTCGGGTTTATCTTTGAATTTAGAAAGGCTGATTGCTTCGCTTGTTTTCAGTGCTGCGCCTCTAGCTTCATCGTCCAAATAAGAGAGCTTCTGTTTAATCTGGCTTGAAAGTACATGGTATTGCTTCAACGTATGGTCTAATTCGCTCTTTTTGGAAAAGTGATACTGAAGTGCTACTGCAATGAGAATGGTAATGGCAGTCACAACCACCAATAGAAGACCGAGGGCAACACGAACTGACATTTTATATTCTGAATTCAGCATAGTGCGCTCCTTGGCACTTTTTATTCTATAAGGAATTTTTCTATAACGAATAACATGTGTTGCAGTTAGCCAATTAAGGTTTTTGCACGTTTCTTATTGACCTTTAAGGTAAATAACTTAGTTAATAGACAGATACATCTAAATATAGCATTAGGTTTGTTCTCACACTTGAGTTTGATGGTCGAAGCGCTGGATAATAGCCATCATACTTACCTAACTAGTGCAGAATCCTAATATGGAAGAGATTTATTTTGCTGGTGGTTGCCTATGGGGAGTGCAGGAGTTCATGCGTCACTTGCCGGGCGTAATTCACACTGAATCGGGCAGAGCCAATGGTAGCAGTGATAATACTCAAGCAGACTACGATGGTTACGCTGAGTGTGTGCGTACGAGCTTTGATCCTCATTTGATTACTGTGACCGAGTTAATGGGTTACTTTTTTGAAATTATCGATCCTTATAGTGTCAATAAACAAGGTGAAGATATTGGTGAGAAATATCGCACCGGTGTTTATAGCGAAAGCAAGAGCCACCTAGAACAAGCGAATGAATTTATTAACCAGAGAGATGATTGCGATAAGATCAAGGTAGAAGTATTACCACTGAGTAACTATGTGAAAAGTGATGAGGAGCATCAAGACCGATTAACCCGTTCCCCGAATGATTATTGCCATATTCCTCTTGATTTACTGCATAAATATAAAACTCGCCAGCCATAACTGTGCCGAAAACTGAGAAGTTGGAATAGCGCCAACTTCTCGACTATTTTCAGGCTTTCTGTCTATTTCACCTGCCATTGTTTACTGGTCACCAGAGAATCCATCACTTTGTTAATTGAACGGTGGGCGATGTCGACCATTAAGTCGATATCCTCTTTGGTGGCAACTAAAGGCGGCGCAAAGCCAAGTATATCGCCATGCGGCATGGCACGTGCGATGAGTCCAGCCTCCATGCATGCTACGGCGATTTGTGGACCTACTTTCAAGTTTGCATCAAAAGCGGTTCGATGTTGTTTGTCGGCTGAAAACTCAAGCGCGTGTAGCATTCCCACGCCTCGTGAGTCACCGACAATGGGGTGATCTGCAAATACCTGATGCATTTTTTGTTGCAAGTACTGCCCGTTGTCTGCTGCTCTCTGAATTAGCTTCTCGCGTTCAATAATATCGAGGTTGCAGTTAGCAGCCGCTGCGCCAAGCGGGTGACCAGAATAAGTATAGCCATGACCGAATGGACCCCAAGCGTCAGTCCCATTTTCTAATGCTTGCCAAACTTTCTCACCAACAATTACGCCAGAGAGTGGTTGGTAAGCAGAGGTTAATCCCTTGGCGACGGTAATTAGGTCAGGTTGCATATCATAATAGATCGAGCCAAATGGTGCCCCTATGCGCCCAAAGCCACACACCACTTCATCAGCAATCAGCAACACATCATATTTATCGAGTACGTGTAGAATGGCTGCCCAATAGCCTTCAGGCGGTGGCACGATACCTCCAGTACCAAGTACGGGTTCGGCAATCATTGCTGCGACGGTATCAGGTCCTTCTTTGAGGATCATCGCTTCCAGATGATCGGCGCAATATTGGCTAAACTGCAACTCACTCATCTCGCTCTCTTGTCGGCGGTAGTAATAGGGAGCTATGGTGTGTTTGATTTGCTCGATCGGCAGGTCAAAATGGGCGTGAAATAGAGGTAACCCCGTCATTGAGCCAGACGCAATGCTAGAACCATGGTAACCGCGATCACGTGATATTACTTTCTTCTTTTCCGGGCGACCAAGCAGGTTATTGTAATACCAGACTAACTTAAGCTGGGTTTCGTTAGCATCACTGCCTGACATGCCGTAATAGACTTTACTCATGCCCTCTGGTGCCATGCGAATAATGCGATCTGAAAGCTCAATCAGTGCTTCGTTAGTATGCCCTACATAGGTGTGATAATACGCCAATTTTTTTGCTTGTTCGTAGATGGCTTCAGCCATCTCTTCACGACCGTAGCCAATATTGACGCAGTATAGCCCCGCAAATCCATCAATCAGCTCGTTACCAAGTGAATCCTGTATGCGTATTCCTTTCGCTTGGGTGATGATGCGACCTTCAAGTTCGCCATGAGCATACTGTTTTAAGTGCGTAGAGGCGTGAAAGACACGTTGGCGATCCATCTCTAGTAAGTGTTGAGTTCTGCTATCCATAAATCCTCCCAAGATTTAGCTGCCACTCGCTGTAGGTACTGCGCCTAAGCAGCAGTATTTGATTTCACTAAATTCATCAAAGCCGTGGTTGCTTCCTTCGCGACCAAGTCCTGATTGTTTCATTCCGCCAAATGGAATTGGGTGACCAGTCATCTTGACTGAGTTAACGCTGACCATGCCAAATTCAAGCCCGCGCAGACATTGCCAGATTTGGTGAATGTCGTGACCATACACATAGGCGGCAAGTCCGTATTCGGTGTCGTTACTCATCTCAATCACTTGCTCGAGATTGGAGTAGGGCATCACAACGGCGATGGGGCAGAAGTTCTCTTGGCGGTAAACCGCCATCTCGGTGGTTATGTTGGTTAATAATGTTGCGGGGAAGAAGCTACCTGCTGCTTGAACTGCCATCGTGGTACTCGATTGTGCGGCTATGGTTGCCCCTTTAACCAGCGCGTCATTAAGTAACTGTTGCGCCTTCTCGACCGCATTGTGATTGATTAGTGGACCAATCGTGGTGCTCGAGTGGTTACCATTGCCGACGATTTGCCCCTCAACTAACGCACTGAAGTGATGAATGAATTGGTCGTAGAGTTTATCCGGCACAAAAATGCGATTGGCGGCGAGGCAGTCTTGTCCGGAGGTTTGGAATTTAGCATCGGCAGCGGCAATCGCGGCTTGTTCAATATCCATATCGGCTAAGACAATAAATGGAGCGTTGCCGCCCAGTTCCATGCTGCATTTTTTCACTGTGTTAGCCGCATCGCTGAGTAGCAGCTTTCCTACCGGGGTAGAGCCAGTAAAAGAGAGCGCCTTAACTTTATCTGATTGGCAAAAGACGTGTGAAATCGCGCTGGCTTTACCGGTGACTATGTTAAACACTCCAGCGGGAATTCCTGCTCTTTCGGCAAGCTCTGCTAATGCGAGTGCGGAGAAGGGAGTTTCACTCGCAGGTTTCACCACCACGCTACAACCTATCGCCAATGCAGCGGCGGCTTTACGGGTGATCATCGCGTTAGGGAAGTTCCAAGGGGTGATTAAACCCGCGACGCCAATTGGTTCACGAAGGGTCGATAGCTGCGCATTGGGAATATGGCTTGGGATGGTTTCCCCGTAGCTTCGCCTTGCTTCTTCGGCAAACCAGCGAATGAAAGACGCGCCATATTCAACCTCTCCTAATGCTTCTGGAAAGGTTTTACCCTGCTCAATCACCATTAAACGAGCAAGATCTTGCTTAGCATTGAGAATGTGTTGATACCAGCTCAGTAGATGTTCGGCGCGCTGATCCGCTTGTAATTGGCGCCAGGTTGTAAAAGCTTGTTGAGCTGAGTCAACGGCGTGGTTGATTTGCTGGGTTGATAGCTGGGTGAAATAACCAATGATTTCATCATTTGCGGGATTAAAAACAGGTTTGAACTGATTGCCGCTAACCCACTTACCATTAATGTAAGCCAGATTACGAAATAGCTTCACATCGTCAAGTGCGGTCATGATCTCATGGTTGGCTTTGGAATCGTCAATGTCAAAACGTCGAGCTGTATTCATGGTATCCCTCCACTCATGTTCAGATTTTTCATGGTTTATCTGTTACACGGAAGAAAACGTGTAGGACGATTAATTCGTTTTGTTTGCTCCAACTAAACATTAGCTGAATGGATGAGGGTGTTTATTCTGTTAGCGCGCTGCTAGGGATAAGTTTTTCTGTATCGTAGAGGAGAAAGGCGAATATTTTCTGTGAAAGGGCCTGCCGAGGTTAGGTTATCTCAATATCTCCGAAGCAAATTGGCGATGGTTGCTTAACGGTTTTTGTCACAATATAGGTGTAATAGCGCTCGATACCCACTTCCGAATCAAGCCACTTATCAATACAGCGCTGATATTGGTCAATATCGTCACATTGAAATTTGACGATATAGTCGACGCCGCCGCCAGTGGCATAACACTCGGACACTTGAGGTGTAGTTTCAACCATTTGTTCAAAACGACGAAACGCGAGAGCATTGTGCTGCTTTAAAGAGACTTCAACCAACACTAAGGTTTGTTTGTTAAAGGCGAGCATATTGAGCTTTGCTCCGTAACCCTCAATGATGCCCGCTTGTTCCAGTTTCTTTACCCTTTCCCAGCAAGGGCTAATTGAGAGATTGATCTGTTCTGCCAACTGAGATTTGGTGATGCGACCGTTGCGTTGCAGTATCTGTAAGATATTGATGTCGTATCGATCAAGTTTCATTTCGCCTCCTCTTATTGGTAATGACGTTGATTTGTTGCATCACTAATGTTTGATGAATAAATGACGTGGGAAATCACATAAAGTTTTTGCGCCATGGCGAGTAATAACAATGCTTTCAGTGGTTTCTAAGCCCCAGTCTTCAAACCATAATCCCGGCATTAAATGGAAAGTCATCCCTTCTTGCAACTCTGTTTGGTCACTGTCGCGCAGGCTCATGGTACGTTCGCCCCAATCGGGTGGGTAACTTAAACCTATTGGGTAGCCACAACGAGCCCCTTGGCGGGAAAAGCCGGCTTTATCTAAAATGCCATTAATGGTGTTAGCAAGCTCGGCACAGGTCGTTCCGGGTTGCGCGATCTTTAGCCCTGCTTCTAATGCTTCAGTGAGGGCTTGGTCCGCGCGTTTAAATTTGTCACTCGGCTCACCTAAAAATATTGTGCGAGATAGTGGGCAGTGATAGCGACGATGTGCGCCAGCAATTTCAAAGAAGGTACCTTCACCCTTACGGAATGGGCGGTCATCCCAAGTTAAATGCGGTGCGGCTGCATCAGCCCCTGAAGGCAGTAATGGCACTATTGCCGCATAATCGCCGAAGTGATCTTTATGACCCAGGATTGCTTGGCGATTTAACTCAGCGACTAAATAGTGCTTGGGTAGACCCGGTTCTATCATCTCGTACGCCACTCTGTGCATGTTTTCCACAATGCGTGCGGCGCGGTACATGTAACTCAGTTCACGT
>ERZ794982.164-NODE-164-length-20019-cov-46.551393_pt1 | contig 20019 bp, 18 predicted proteins | sample MGYA00433071_ERZ794982 | MGnify/ENA primary metagenome ERZ794982 (study PRJEB30140, sample SAMN00862574) | bioreactor metagenome | study: EMG produced TPA metagenomics assembly of the Bioreactor inoculated with sediment Metagenome (bioreactor metagenome)...
ATTTGGGACATAATCAAATGTGGTTACTTAAGACATTATCAGATATGAATCAGATATAACAAGTTTTTTGCAAAAGGTCTATTGACAATATTTTTTTCCTATGCTATAATTCATCAAGTCGGTAGCGATAGAGCACAAGCCAGTAGCTTGAATTATCTATCAAGTCTACATAAACATGATTTACTATATTACATAAATACCTCTAACATTGACTAGCGTTTCCAATTCGAACCTAGTAGTTCGATTTGTCTCCGAAGTCATTGTAAGAATGATTTATTATAAGACATAAATACCGTTAATTGCGACTAGGATTTCTAATTCAAGCCCAATAGCTTGAATTATCTATCAAGTCTACATAAACATGATTTACTATATGCGTGAGTGGCTCAGTGGTAGAGCATCGCCTTGCCAAGGCGAGGGTCGCGGGTTCGAATCCCGTCTCGCGCTCTCAGAAGTTCTAAGATTCTAGATAACTAGGGTTTTAGGGCTTTTTTTGTGCGTAAAAAAAGACATGCATCAACATTGAAAAAAATCATATCTTCTGCTACCATAAACATAGGTATACATCAGAAGATACAAGATCTATTAAGTGTTGAGCATGGCTTGTTTTTATCTAGGCTTTTTCTTTATAGACTTTGACATAGGTCAAGAGAGCGATTAGCTTTAAAGCAAATGCGACAATAAGCCCACCGACAAGTATAGAATTGTGTGGATAGATAATCAATAAGATGACCATTAACATAGAGAGCGCTGTGGCAGCTTTTCCCGGAAGGCTAGAAGCAATAACCATCCTTTCCTTACGGTACCATAAGATAGCTCCTGACAAAATCATAAAAATCTCTTTGGCTAAGAAGAGGTAGAAGATTACAAAAGGAATGGCATAATCAATAGCTAAAGATCCTAATGCAGTTAAAAGCATCAGCTTGTCAGCTAAAGGATCTAATACAGTACCTATTTTACTGATGCTTTGGTATTTTCTTGCTAGATACCCATCTAGAAAATCCGTGAAGCTGGCAACGAGAAAGATTATTAGTGCAATCAAGTGCCCGCGGGAAGCACCGGAAAAATATACAATGGCAAACAATGGTACGAGTAACAGGCGGATGACGGTTAAAATGTTTGGAACGTATTTCATAAGCAACCCTCGCATTCGTCAGTTGATTTTAATTAATGTATGTTTCTATTATAGCGGAATTGTTATATAAGGACAAACAATAATCGCTACAAATACTAAAAAGGATGTGAAAGGATGTCAGAAAACCCCCAAGAAAGAGTTATTCAAATTCAAAAAAATGGTCCGATTAAGGTAATAAACCCTCCACGCCTTAAGATAAAAAAAGGTGTGGAAAAATTTAGTGACCCGTCAAAGATAATTCCCAAGGAAATCAACCTTTGCCGTTGTGGATACTCCAAAGACAAGCCCTTTTGTGATGGAAGCCACTTCGTTGAAGAATTTGACGAGGATAAAGGCAGTCAGTGGGAACCTGGAAAACGAAAGGATTATATAGGGGAACGGACTGAGATTACCATAACAGATAATCGACGTATTTGTGCTCATGTGGGATATTGTCTTAGCGATTTACCATTGGTTTTTGATAAATATCGCCACCCGTGGATTATAACAGATAATGGGTCAGTAGAAGATATCATTCGTGCTATAAGGCGTTGTCCTTCAGGCGCATTGGCGTATCGACTAAACGGGATAGAGTGTCAAGCATACCATGTAGAACCAGAGATTATCGTGATAAAAAACGGTCCTTATATTGTGCAAGGTGGCATTCGCTTGGAAGGTGAAAAAAAACCGGAAACGCAAGATCACTATACCCTATGTCGATGCGGACATTCAAAGAATAAGCCGTTTTGCGATGGTGAACATATTGATCAAAGTTTTAACGATGAAGGGGAATAGCTGGAAATATGAATATAAGTATCGAAGAGGTGGCAAAACACTCTGTGCATTATATGCTAGAGATACCCAAATTGGATTTATGATTATCTTTGGTAAAAACGAACGGACCAAGTTCGAATAAGAGCGAGATAAGTATTCAATAAAAGTACAGTTCATCTATGATGAAGCCAAAACATATCATGATGGAAAGTGGATGATGTTTGATCTTAAGAATAAAGAAGACATACCTGAGTTGATAAAATTATTGGCAATTAAGCGAAAACCGAATAAAAAATAACACAAGTCTAATTTGCTGTTTAATATTATTAAAAATATGGTATAATTTTAATAATATTATATCTTCGGTCAACAGAAGGGAGTATATCGTGAAATCAAAAAATGAAAAGTGGATACAACATTTTCTTATTATCGCATTAATTCTTATGGTAGTCTTTTTAGGTCAATCAGCGTTAGGTAAACTAACTGAAGCATACAAACGTGCATATGATACCAGTATTATGCAGATGTCGCTATTGTCGTTCCTGATTTTTGGAGGAATCGGTGTACTATTAGGTGTGGAACATCTTATCAGTGAATATAATAAAGTTGGAAAGTGGACGATAAGCCATTCTAAGCTTGTCTTTATGGGGATACCTTCGCTGTATTTTTCTTTGGCGATACCCTTAAGTTTTTTACCTATATTACATGATACCTTTTTGTTATACCCAATCAGCATTTTGATGGGTTATGACGGGGAAGGTTTTTTAACGATTTTTAAAGTCATCTTTGGATACACAATCATCACAAGTTTTTATAAAAAAGAATTTAGAGTATTAAATAGATAACGTAGTGCACAGAGGTGAAAAAGTGTGCTATAATTACACAGATGAGAACTTAACATATTTATTAGGGAGGATAAATGATGTTATTGGTAAGGGAACAAGTGGCTCGCTACAAGGGAAATACGTCAAAAATCAACTCAATACAGCAAATGAAAAATTACATGATAAGAAAAGGTTATAGTCCAAAGACTATCAAGTCGTACGTTAATCACATCAAGCATCTTGACCATGCTTTAAATGGTAAGATGTCACCTGAGAGTATAGAAGATTATCTGTTGACCCTACTTAATGAGCGACAGCTAAGTCATGCGTATGTCAATCAGATGATTAACGCAGTAAAAATATATTCACAGTTTCGCTTTAAGTTAAATAGTGAACGATTACATGGATATATACGCCCAAAATCTGTTCATAAGCTACCCAAGGTTATGAGTAAAGATGATGTCAAAAGATTGTTTGAAGTTACTGAAAATCCAAAGCATAAGACAGAACTGATGTTAGCCTACTCATGTGGTCTACGCGTCAGTGAAGTGGCAAATCTAAAAGTAACAGATATAGATAGCAAACGTATGGTGGTTGTCATTCATCAAGGAAAAGGACGAAAAGATCGAATTACTGGCCTTTCAACAAAAATGCTCGTACAACTTCGAGAATACTATAAGCAATATAAGCCTGGTGAGTGGCTCTTTGAGAACGCCACTAAGTCAGGTCCTATTAGTGTGCGCTCATTACAGAATGTCTTTCATCAAAACCGGGAAAAAGCAGGCATCAAGAAAATCTACTCTTTCCATGCCTTGCGTCATTCCTACGCAACACACTTACTCGAAAGTGGCGTCAGCCTGCGACACATACAGCAACTACTGGGACATAAAAGTTCACGGACAACAGAACGCTACACCCACGTATCCACACAAGAGATCCAGAAGATTATCAACCCCCTGGACCTAATGTGATTTATTGTTGCAATGCGTAAAGCCTACACATATATGTTGTATTGCCGCAATGCTACAATATAAAAGTTATGTGAAAGATTCAGCTAGGTTACTGAGGAGATAGTATGAAGTATATAAAGATTATTATAGTGCAATCATTTCTAATTATTTTATTACTATTTTTATCATTATCATTGTATTTCAAGTATGAAACTACAGTGCGTCATATTAATTCAGTATTTATTATTTTGAGGAATATCTGGCATAGTGCTTATAAGTCTTTTTTGAGTTTTTTAACGGATGTTCGTATTGAATATAATGATATAACTGAATTGTTTGATGCACGTGAGTTGGCAATTTTAGTGTGGTTTTTTGCTCTATTATTTTTTCTACTAATATCTAATAAATTTAGAAAGCATGTAATCGCTGTATTTAAGGCGTTTACTGATATTAAACTTATGAGAATATGGACAGGTGTTGCAGTCTATACTTGGATAGTGATACTTGTATTAATCTATGTAGGATTTTGGGATGTAAGTTTATTGAAGTTATCTATTTTATGGTTTGTTACGGTTGGCTTGACTACAACGTATAGAGCATTTGAGAAAATTAAAGATGTCGGTTATATAGGTTATGTTATTAAGGATAATATTAAGTACACAGTACTGATAGAGTTTGTTGGGAGCTTATATACGTTTGATTTTTTGATCGAATTTTTTCTATTACCATTTTTAGTGTTTTTGGGTTTTGCGATTTCTGCAATCGACACACATAATGAAGGTAATATAGAAAGTCTGGTGAAACTTAAGGTGATAATGCAAGTGTTTATAGGTATTATCGGACTAAGTATTATTTATCACTCTCTTAAGTTATTGATAGATAGTCGGATGAATGTAGATTACATTGGTATGGGTAAAGAGTTATTACTTCCGATAGTGTTATCGATTTCACTTGTGATTTACAATTACTACTGGGTGTTGAGAGCTCAATATCAGTTAATTGATATCAGATTGTCATCAAAGAAGACAATAGATGATAGATATAGATGGTTTCTGTATATTAGAATTCGAATGGCTTGTGGCTTGAATCTTAAGAAAATCAGAACCTTCATAATGGTAAGTGGGATATTGACAAATCCTATTACATCCTATGAAGATGTTAATAAGACTATAGAACGCTTTAAGCATAATTGGGCTTCCGCTGAATCCATCACATAACAGACTGTTCCCAACATGCACAGGAAATCGGAGGATGTACACGTCGGGAACAGCCGGAACGTTATGTGAAATTCTTGTTTCGGTAATGACTTTATATAAATGATTGGAGACTAGAGTATGAATAAAAGAGTTAAAAATGTGTTGTTTGTAATAATAATTAGTAGCCTTATTCTAGGATTAGTATTTAGAATCAATTATTTAGTTTATCTGTTCATTGTAACAGCATATGCTGCAATGTTCATTTATGAATTAGTTGATGCGAGAACTGATTTTTTGAAGTGTCTAAAGTATTTTATCTTTTCAGCTCCATTTTTCAGCTTAATTGTTGCAGCTTTAATAAGTAGCTCAGGGGTAATTGATAACATGGTTGTTGGGAAAGATTCATATTTGTTTTCGTCGAAAACTGCCTTTGAATACTTGTTATTAGAATCATTTTATTTCTTGTTATGGTTAATAATGATTATTGTTGGTGATTTAAAAACTGTAAAAATGGCCACTTTAGTAGTAGCACAAATAATGACAGTGGTATTTGTAATATTAAATATTATTATATATTTTCAACCAACATCATTTTTTAATGCTATAGCTAATTTTTCAACAGAGGATATTAAGTTACTATTAGATATATATGGTTATGATATGAGAAAACTTTTTGAATTGACATTACAACTTTTATTTGCACCAATTTTGATTGTTGCAATTTTGTCAAACTTAATTACTGAGATAAAGTCACATTATAAAAAAGGTAATGATAAATTCGAGCAGACATAAGTCAACAAGAACATCACATAACAAGATTATTTCCATTCGCTTTGCACATTCCTTCACTGGGTGCGAGCACCGCCTACGAAGAAGGGCTTTGAGGGTCCAGTTCAGGAACGTCGGAAATAACAAAACGTTAGGTAAAATTCACCCACTAGGTTTTAAAACCCCAACATAAGAAAAGGCTTGTTGAAAAAATAATATAAGAATGATTATGAGACGGTTAGGAGATAGAATGGATAAGAAAAGATATAAGATAAAAGGTATTCCGGTAATAGAATGGGGAGAAAGAAAATCACATGTCTTTATTGCTATACATGGAAACATGTCTAATAAAGAAGATGAAGTTATTCAATTACTTGCAGAAAGTGCTATAAAGAAGGGGTATCAGGTAATAAGTTTTGATTTACCTCAGCATGGTGAACGGAAGGATGAAGATATACCATGTAAAGTACAGATTTGTGTACAAGAGCTTAAAAATATTATGTTTTATGTAAAACAACAGTGGGAAAATATAAGTCTTTTTGCATGCAGTATGGGAGCATATTTTAGTCTTTTAGCCTACAAAGAAGAGGATTTAGACCAATGTCTTTTTTTATCGCCAGTTGTGGATATGAGGCGAATCATTAGTAATATGATGATGTGGTTTAGCATAACACCAGAGGTATTACAAGAAAAAAAAGAAATTAAAACGCCTATTGGAGAAATTCTTTATTGGGATTATTACAATTATGTTAAGGAACATCCAATAGATAAATGGGAGATTGTAACTGCAGTTCTTTATGGTGGCAAAGATGAAATATGTGAATTTGAAACAATAGAGAATTTTGCAGAGTTGTTTCATAGTGAGTTAGAAATCATGCAAGAAGGGGAGCATTATTTTCACACTGATGAACAATTAGAGGTATATAATAATTGGCTGAGAAAAAACATCATACAAAAGTAGTATAGTTTATGATCACAACTGATTTATGTTAGCTAATTCCGTGGGTGAACTTTACCTAACACGACAGTTACCGTTCGCTGCGCCCACTTTCTCATGCTTCGAAAGCGTCGGTAACTGCGGAACCGTTATACGAAACGATTCACTAGTTTATAGATGGGAGTTGGAAATAATTGGTTGGTAAAACGAGGAAAGAAGCAATTAGGCTAATTAATGAAGTAAATAATGAACTTGATTCGTCTAAAGGAAGTCTATTAGTGGCGATTCAGAAGTTGTCCAGAGTTTCAATTATGATAGACAATGAAGAATTGATGACATGGTGTCAAATTCATTTAGGTGATACGCAGTATTCGCAATCTATTAATGATTACGTTGATGCTTTGGTTAAATTAAATAAAGATAAGTCCAAATCTAATAAAAAACATGCAAATGAGTTGCTTGCACAATTAAAGGAATATGGACTGAATGAGGATATACATTTGGTGCGTGAAGAAATAGCACACATATATTCTAATTCTGGAAAAAATAAAATATTTCCTGGTATAGGATTTATAGAAGAAAAATATAACGATTTTGTGAGAAGTAAAAAAGGAAATGATGGTACTTTCTATAAGAACAATATGCTTATGTATTTGACTTGCATAAGAAAGTCTACTCATTCAAAAGCAAATGGAATATATAAGAGCCTATCATTGTCAGATTCTCCACAATCTGCTTTAGACTTGTTAAGAGGCAAGGTTGATGACAAGTTGCTTGATTTAAATCCTCAATTAGCTGAAATGGTTATGATTATGTTTCAGAATATTTCGAGTGACAATGAAGAAATGTGGTCTAATGCATTGACTACTTGTCGTAGATTCTTAGAAAATTTGGCAGATGAATTATTACCAGCTAGAGATGAGAAATTTAAGGGTAGGTCTGTTGGTAAGCAACAGTACATAAATCGCATATGGGCGTATATGGATTTGATGATTGAAAGTGAATCAAATAAAGAACTTGCGAAGATTCATGTTGACTTCTTAGGTAATTATATGAAGTCACTATACAGGCTATACAATAAAGGCGTTCATACATCAATAACTAGAATTGAGTCTACTAAAGTAGTAATGCATACATACTTGATGTTAGCGGATTTGTTGGATTATCTAGAAGATAATGGTGATAAAGAAAAGCAATTAGATATTAATAATATGAGTTTAGATGAAATTGAATCTGTACTAAATATTAAGAGAACTGTAGCGAAAGAAATCATTAAGTGCAGAGTGCTTGAAGGTGGAATAGACGTCTATAAGTTTGGAGAAATTAGTGGTATTGGTCCAAAAACATTAAAGAAAGCTATTGATTTAGGATTGATCCAAGAGTAACGAGCGCGTCCGTGAATCGCTTCGTATAACAGAGTGTTGCCGACATGGACAATAATAAGGAATGATGTCCACTTCGGCAACACCCGGAACGTTATACGACATGATTATTTAGTTTTAGAAAGGATGAAATTATGAGTATTGTAGAAGTGAAGTTTTCAACAACTGATATTTTAAACGTTGGGAATGAAAGTATTATAAAGGATAGCTTAGGTATCAGTGATCCAGAGTTGCAAGATGCTCTTAATAAGATTGCTAAATCAGCTTTCAATGAGTACTTAAAGATGTTCACAGAAAGTGGTGTACCGTCTAGAACAGCTGAAGTAAGAGAATTAAGGTTATTCCTTTTGCTTGGTCATTATTTTGGAAATGATATACCTACAGAAAGTGAGTTGGCAAGGATTTTTCAATTGACTAATTCTCAGGCAAAAACATTGCTAAAGAATACCATGTCAAGATACAGAGTATTCTTAGATATTCAGTTGAAAGCCACAATTAAGGATTCATTATCTGGAACTAATCATCGTAAAGATGGCGAGATTCATATATTCACAATAAAATCTGATTATATAAAGGATGCTGTTAATGAAAGCATCAGAGAGCATAACCCTGCATTCGATAGGTTAGTGAATGTCCATGGTACTTCAGGTGAATACAAATGTTCAGAGGATACATATAACTATTTGAAAGCAGAATATACCTTATGATTGAGTCAATATTAGGTGCTATTAGTGTATTGTTAGTTTTTGTGATTCTGTTTATAGATATTACTACTAGGAAAGCTTTTGATTTTATAGATATGCCTAAGCCTCATATCAGTAAAGTTGCAGAGATGAAGAGTTACAGAAGATTTCATATATCGACAAACTTGTTTGCTGTAGCTTCGACCATAGTAGTGTGCATGACTAGTTATCTATTTTTACCTACAGCGTTATATGTAATAAAGGTCTCATCGTTTAATCTGTGGGATTTTGATGTCATAAGTACAGCCTTTTTATTAATTGAATTTCTTCTGATTTTACTTAGTGGCTATATGGGATGGCTCTTGTTTCGGATAAACCAGCAGTAATTGGTAGCTTCCAATAATCACGTCGTATAACACTCGTTTTACGCTATAAGGCTCGCTAACCGAGTCGGAATCGCATAAGGCGTTCGCAGGCTCACAGCCATAAGCTCATCCTGTAAGCTCCCATACAGCGTAAACCGGCGGTCCGTTATGTGAAATAAAGTACTATTTTTAGAAAATGAGGAGATTATGAAGTCATATAATTATCTACTAATAATCATTTATTTTATGTTTGCTTGCCTTATATTTTCAAGTTGCCAAGCTGATAGGAAACCTATATCGACTGTAAAAAAAGAATCAATCTCTGAAGCAATCATTTCAACTGCAATAACTGATGATAATATAAAAGATATTGATACATCTGAAGAATCACTCAATAACAATGAGGCTGAAACTCGAAATGATACAAACATAAGTAATCATCAGGTTGAAGCATCATTGTATCACTTAATATTAAGTGGTGATTTTTCATCTATTGAGGATATTGATGCAAAAGAAAATATGGCATACTTATATAATTTGGAAATGAAGGATGATATATGTGATTGGCAGTATTTGATTCAAGATTTTAACAGTGATGGGATTGATGACTTGTACATTAAGTTTTCAGAAACATATGATTCTGCGTTGTTCACATATGAGAATGAAGGTGTGAAATGGATTTATATTGATACTTTGGAAGCTAATTGCTATATGTATCCATTAAGCAGTGGTGAGTTTGTTCATGTATATGATTATTGGATCGCACCAACTATAACTGTATTTCAACTTGATTCACAATTCAACTGGACAAACTCAGTTCAATATATAAAGTCAAATCAAGAAGAAGTTATTGCTAATTTGAATGAGGAGTGTGGAGAATTGATAGACAATATTCTTGAGAATCAGGAGTATAGATATTTTTATAGGTCACCGGATGACAAAGGAGCAATGACCGAACAAGAATGGTATCAATATCAAGATTATTTAGATAATCATAAGTATGATTATTTTGATTTGGACGAATCATAATGTGTTGGTAGCTCTCGTACTTTACTACACATAACAACGCATTGCCAACACCAAACCGCTAACCGAGTCTGGTCTGCATTAGTGGTTCAGAGCTTCACACACATGAGCAGACCTTGTAAGCGCTTTAGCGTCGTCAACGCTGGAACGTTATGTGAAACTATCGACTCGAATCAAGAAAGGGGAAGTATAATGGCTAAGTTCACAAGAAAATTTGAAGTGGCTAAGGTTGCAAGATTAATTAGTATAGTTATTTATATTTCAACTCTTTTACCATTAATGATTTTTGATAGCATAGGTATATTTATTTCAATAGGTTTACTGGGTTGTGGATTTTTAATTGGTAGAGAATATCGCTGTCCATACTGTAACCATATATTTAATTTGCGTGTTGCACCAAGAAAGATAAAGCATTGCAATAATTGCGGGACTAAGTTGTAAGTAGGCAGTCCTCGATAGCGTCACATAACATACGATTCAACAACACTGCGATCGCTAACCGAGTCGCCTACCGCATTAGGCCACCCAGAGGGTCCCGGCCATGAGCGGTGGCTGTAAGCTCCTTGCGTCGTGAACCGAGGTCCGTTAAGCGCAATAATAACCTAGTTAATGAAAGGGGTAAATGATGAATAGAAATTCTAGATATCAGAAATCTATAGCAGATGAGTTCATTGCAGTTAAGGACAGAGTTGAGTTTTTCATCGGCAATGCACATAATGGAGAAAATGGCCGATATAGAGAAATTATATTAATGAACTATCTTAGGTCAATTATGCCCGATGGTGTAAAAGTAGGTACTGGATTTGTTAAAAATAGTAATAATTTATTGTCGAAGCAAATTGATATTATTGTTTATCGTTCATCATATCCAGCGCTTTTTCAAGAGGGTGATTTTGTAATTCTTATGCCAGAAAGTGTATTGGGAATAATAGAAGTTAAGTCAACTTCATCAACTGATAGTCTTGCTAAATCAGAAGGGATTTCTGCAATTAGAAAAGCCACGTTCAATGGTGAAATTATTGGTAAGAGGGATATTTTCAATGGAATTTTTGGGTATGTAAATAATATAGATTTAGAGCATGATTTTAGTAATGAGAATATGGCTCATCAATTAGTCGAGTCTGATGGTTACCTTAACCATATAGCTTTTGATGCAGGCTATTTCATGAGATATTGGAGTGAAGGGAATCCAGATTTACAATATGTTGATACAAGACGTTGTTATAGTTTCTACGATTTAAGATCATGTAGAATAACTAACGATTCAATAAATGATGGAAGTGGAATGGCTTTTGGATATTTTATCTCAAATTTATTGGAAGTTGTTTATAGCAATATCATCCCAGAAGTTCTTACACATCAGTATTTTGAGTTCCTATATCCGCTAGAGGGAACAAAAGAACAATATAGAATAATGCAAAAAGAGATATTTCTTGAATAGTGACGGTTATTACAGCGCTTAACAGACTGTTCCCAACATGTGCAAGAACAAGGAGGATGCACACGTCGGGAACAGCCGGAACGTTATACGCAACTGATCCCATGGATTCTTGCGGAGGATGAAGCAAATATATATTTTAGTATATCGATGTAAGAAGTGCTTGAAGAAGTAAGCTTTATCCGCAAGAATCAACGTACGCCTTATGAAGATTGCTGGAACTGACAATTTGTCGGAACATAAAGAAGTCGTTGATGAACAAGATAACATTTAACGCGACGACATGCACCACAGTCATATCACCGTTCTTAACGAAGCACCACGGACATAAGGCTCAGAAAATAGGCGTTAAGAACTCAATAAAACGAAGGCAGCGACTTATTCATCAATTCGATTTCGTGAGTGTCCAAACCGATGACATGTATTGGGGATTGACGCAATCGAGTTGAAAGCTAAAGAAATAGACCGCGCGGAGACAATAGGATAAGCGGCGTATAACACCCGTTTTACGCTATAGGGCTTGCTAACCGAGTCGGAATCGCATGAGGCGCTCGCAGGCTCACAGCCATAAGCTCATCCTGTAAGCTCCCATACAGCGTAAACCGGCGGTCCGTTAGATGAAATTCTTTCAGAGTGGTTATAGTATCCCATTCTGTTATCTATATATTTGATGAAGGTAACAATTGATTGATCTAATACAAGTATATTAATTATTTATGATAAGATGAACTGTATCATAAGTAACTGTAGTTATCTGTGTTATTCCCACAAGGCACCTTGTAACTTCAATTTCAATTCTAATAATAGATGATATAAATTTAGTCAAACAGTTTATTTAATGTTTTTATCATCATAGTCATTTGTGTATAGGTGCTATATCATATTAAGTTAGTTTGATTAATATTTTTCTTTAGATGAACTATAATAAGGAGTAGAAATATGACAACATTTGAATATAATAAGCCAAAAAGCATTGGTGGAGTCATAAACTCAAAAGGATTTAAGTTTCAGGATTGTACTGCAATTAGTTTTCTTTTTGACAATATTTTGAAAGAAGGATTCAGATATTTAACACTTGAACAAATAGAAGACTTTTCGTTGATTTTTAATAAGTATGAGCTGTGTTTTCAAGTTAAAAATGAACTATTCACAATGAGTAAAGTAAAAAGCATTATAAGTTCATTAAGTAAAGTAAAGGGTAAAAAGTATTGTTTTATTTGTTCTTCAATGAATCAAGAGTTTAAGAATTATTTGAATAGAATAGAAGAGTACAGAGAAGCTGAAAAAATTGGAAGATCAAAAAAAGAATTAAAAAATATACATAAAGAATTGGATGTAAAGTGTAAAAATAAGCTTTCAATTTCACTTGTTGAATTTCTTTCATATGAGTTTTATGAGATTAGCTCTCAAATACAAGAGGAATATTCTATATATCATATCTATCAATATTTAGATTCAATGGGTATATCAAATGTTGATACAAGAAAGGTGTTTGAGGATATATACTCATGTATTGGATTGAATAGACCTAAACGAGGTTCAATAAATAAAATCATTGTTGATGACATTATTGAAAGATGTAGAAATATACCTAATAAAAATAAACGCGTTATAAGTAATGAAATTACTGGGATTAGTAGTTTAATTGATTACATTGAAGGAAAAAAAGAAACATATCCTACAATAAGAACTCATTTAAAACTGATTTCTCAATCTATTAAGTTAGAAGATTATAACGATGCAATAAATCTTTTGACTGAAATTAGTAATATAGATAAAGTTTTTAAAATGTGTATTTTTTATCTATGTGTATATTCACAGGAGTTTTTAACTGCAAAGGATTTGATAAATAAATACATAGATGAATATGGGATTAATTATCATTCATTCTACTGTTTAGGATTGATTTACTTCAAGTCAAAAAAGTATAATAAAGCATTAAGGTTTTTTAGTAAGGCCAAAGTTATAAAGAAGGAAGACATTAATTTTGATCATGCATTCTATCTAGGTATGTGTCATAAGCTTCTTAAAAAAGACATAAAAAAAAGTATTGAGTATTTTGACTACTGCCTAGCAATTAATGAGAACAGGGCTGATATACACTTTGAGGTTGCACAACTAAAAACATTTTCTGGAGCGTTGTCTCACTTAGATGCAGCTATCAAGTTAGAGCCTGAATATTCTGAAGCAATATTTTTGAAAGCTGAGATGTTGCGCATTATTGGAGAAGTTGATAAAGCCTATAGATATTTTATAAGGTATTTTAGTATATCGAATAGAAATAGGAATAATTTTAGGGCTTTGTTAAATATGTATTTTTGCACTGTTGAATTAAATAAAGTGGCTGAGTCGTTTCAATATTTGTTGCCATTTATTGATAGTTATTTTATTAAGCAAAACTTATCAATGTTGAAAGAAGGAGAAAAAATAGGTCTTATTGATCTGACTTGGAGAGGAGTAGATCTAATAAGTTGCACAAAAAAAGGGAGTGTATTTTTTATTGAGACACCAATATGTCAATTTAATGTTCCAATAAGTACTAAAGAAATTCAAGAACCTATGATTGCATTAGGTGTAAAGCTAGATTCGTTTTTATTATCATCAGAGGTTTTTTTTAGTGAAAATACTGATAGAGATTTTGATATTGAAAGAACGTTAAAACCATATTTTTTAAAGGTATATTATGATGACCTTGAATACCTTAAAAGAAGAAATAATTTGTATGAAGTGCTAAATGATAAATTAAATAAAGAATATGAAGAAGTATTCCAAAAGGTTCCTTTTGATACTTTATACGATTATTTTCCTAATTTAAATAGTGGTGATACGCTTAGATACAAAGAATACATACTAAAGTCAGCTAAAGTAAAAATAACTGATTATAGTGCTTATATTCTTGTAACAATCGATCTGCATACAATCAGAATTGAAAGCGATTTTAGAGGCGGTGGAAAAGGATATTTCGCAATGAGAAAATTTTTGGAAAAATCGTCAGAGACCTCAATACTTCTTTATTCAGTTAATTTAAAGGAACTTATTGAAATTTCAATTCCTTCAAAGAATGTAAGTATTGAGATGGTTGTCTAATAAAAATGGAATGAAAGATAGAAGAAATACAATCGTAGTTTAGCTAGGTGCTGTGAGCCGCAGCATAAGTAACAATTAGGGTATTCTTTCAGAATGGGTCAAGGGATTCCAAGCCATTATCTATATATTTGATAAAGGTAATAACTGATTGTTTTAATAAAAGTAAATTAATTATTTGATAAGATGAACCGTACCATAAATAACTGCGTTATTTCCTTGAAGTACCGAATTAGGCTAAATTACAGATTCTAAGTTATATATAAATCAGCTCACTAAGTAGCCTATAAGTTATATGATAATATAGTAGTGAAAAATAGAGGGGAGTGAAATAATGTATTTATCAGAGGTTGCAATTGATGGTATGAGAGCTTTTAAAGATAAAGAAACATTTAAATTAAACAGTGGATTGAATATCATCGTTGGAGAAAACGGATGTGGTAAAAGTACAATTATTGATGCAATACGTCTAGTTTTGTTTGAGGATGGTTATAGTAGATCAGGGATTAATGAAACAGATTTCTACAGAGATTTAGAGAGTGGAAAGTATCAAAGTTCTATTAACATTTCGGCTACTTTTAGTGACGTGTCTGAAGAGCAAAAAGCTATATATTTAACATGGTTGGACAAAGAGTTTAATGCCAAGCTAAACTGTAATATACAGCGTAAATATGATAATCGTTTTAAATTAAAGAAAAAAATATGGGGTGGGGAATCTTCGAACAGCATTTTTGAATGGGAAATACTAAATGATATTCAATGTGTTTATTTACCGCCACTCAGAGATGCTGATAAAGAACTTAGGGCAAAAAGAGGATCAAGATTAGCAAGATTATTAATAAATCTTTCGAAAAATGATCTCAATGCTGTTAGAGAATCGGGAGATGTCTTAGATATTGAACAAGATATGATTGATTTTAATAGAAAGCTTGAAGGTAATGATAGAATAAAAGAAGCTAATAAACTGATTAACGAAAGTCTTCAAAAGGCGTTGGGTGAAATTTTTTCACAGTCTACCAAAATCCAATTTAATGAATATAGTTTTGAGAGAATTGTTGAGTCGCTTAAGTTACTATTTTACCCAATAATTAGTAATAATTCTGATAAAGTATTTAGAGATTTAACAGAGAATAGTTTAGGCTACAACAATTTGATATATTTAGCGACTATACTAGCTGAATTTGAAGGATTAAAAACTGATAATAGATATCCAAGAATACTTTTGATAGAAGAACCAGAAGCACATTTACATCCACAGTTACAGATCAAACTACTACAGTATTTGGCAGATCAAGCGGAAAATAATGGGATTCAGGTTATTGTTACGACACACTCGCCAGTGTTAGCATCATCAGTAGACATTGATAAATTAAAGGTCATGAGTATTGTTGGTGATAATAACATTAATTATACATCAATATTAGATTGTGGTATTGAAGATAAAAGTAAAAAGTTTATAAATAGATGGCTAGATGCAACGAGATCTACATTGTTTTTTTCAAAAGGTGTTGTATTGGTTGAAGGAATTGCAGAGGCTATATTAATGCCTACATTGTTTAATATACTATTACGCAGTGGAAAACTTAAAGATAAAAAGTTACCTAAGACCTTTGAAGAGTCTGGTTATTCCATAATCTGCCTTAATGGGATATATTTTGAACACTTTTTTAAACTATACAATGGTTATAAGTTAAAAGTGCCAAAGAATTTATCAAGAGATGCAGCAAAAGCCTTTAAGGAAAAAAATAAATTTCTTAAAAAAGACTATAGAACAACCGAAAAGATACCAACAAAGTGCATAGGTATAACTGATAACGATCCTGATAAAAAGGAAAAGCCAACATCAACAAACTTATCAGATGGTAAGAATCACGCTCTTTATTTAGAGAAGCAGCTTGAAAACATGACAGATAATTGTAGACTATTCAAAAATTATAAGACATTTGAATATGATTTAGGATTATATTCAAAGAACTTAAGGTTTATGATTGACGTATTTCTTGACTTACTAGATACTGACGGAGATATACGAAAAGAATTTGAAGCTTATCAGATAGACCTTAAAAAGATTAAGGTTACGAAAAGTTTTCTCAGGGATACTTCTTACGAGTTGCTTTCAAAGATAGACGCTACTTCCATTGGAAAAGGCCTATTTAGTCAAGAACTTCGTGAAAAAATACAAGGATTAACACCCTATGAGTTTAAAGTACCCAAATATATTAAAGAAGCAGCAGCTTTTTTATTCGATATCGAGGTGAGTGATTTTGAGTGATAAGGAAAATTTAATCAAAAACTTATGTAATGTAGATGATACAAATATTGCACTTGAAGATTGTGTTGGGACCTTAAAAGCGAAGTGTTCGGAACGAGGTTACTGTTGTATTGAGGGCTTATCAGATGAACAGTTGGACTATATATTTTCAAAAATAGATAAGGATATTTATTTAAATGCTTGCCCTGGAAGTGGAAAGACTGAAGTTATAGGTATTAAAGTAGCTCATGAGATGAAAAAGTGGGACTCTTTAAATCAAGGGATAGCTGTTCTGACATTTACGAACTCTGCTGAAGATGAAATTCTTGAAAGAGTATCGCTATATTGTAATCAGCCAGTAGAGTATCCACATTTTATTGGCACATTTACAAGTTGGTTGCATGGCTATATTGCTAATCCACATTTGTATTCATATGTCTCTGATAATGAAAAGGAAGATAAAAGTATTAACCTGTTTGATTCAAATTCATATAATCAAATAGCCTTGAACTATTGTACAAAGTATAACTATGAAACATTTAAAAAAATAAATCCTACACAGTTTTATAAATCCGCTTACCATGACAAAATAATATATACTGCTAATAGAGAAAAACAGGATGAGTTTGATAGATTATTAAAAAAAGATAGTTGGAGAATGAAAGAGTTACTAGAAAAAAAAGATGAATTTAATAGGGCTAATCTATATACATATGAAGATGTTGAGCAAATAGTCTATGAATTTATGGACTCTAATCCTAAATTTGTAGATATATTAGTTGAGCGTTTTCCGAATATTTTTATTGACGAATGTCAGGATTTATCGATGATACAGATTTGGATTTTAGAATTGCTAAGAGAAGCAGGTGCTTATATTCATATCATAGGTGATCTAGATCAGTCAATCTATGAATTTAGATTGGTTAATCCAAGTGAAACACAAAGTTATATTGAGGATAATACATATTCTGAAATGAAATTGACACAGAATTATCGTTCTTGTCAGGCGATTATTGATGTTAGCGGACAAATCATTAATCGTAAATATAAGGTGACTGGTATGGAAAATCAGATCTGTGAGGAGCCTTTACGTATTATTTTTTATGAAAGAGGTAAAGAGCATAGTGCTGTGGAAAAATATAAAGAACTCTTAGAAGAAGAGTGTTTAAATGTGGCGAACTCATATATTATAGCAAGAAATAACACTCTTAAGAATAAAATAACAGGAGATAAAAGTTATAAAGAGAATGCGCTTGAAGCAATGGCAAAAGCTATACACTATTATAAAAATTACATTTCATTGAAAGACTATGTTGAGATTTTCAATCATGGTGGTAAGGCTATAAATAGAATATTCTTCAAAGATCATACAGGAGGTAATAAAGGGAATTTCTATTGTCCAGAAGATTTTAGAGTGGCTGAATGGCGTATATTAATTTACAATATATTACAGTCAATAAGTTCTAATACGAACCTTAATTTTTCTATAACATGGAATGAGTGGAAAAAAGAGTTGGGCAAAGAATTAGCTTTAATGCAGACTAAGTATGATGAGTTAAAAGAATGTAATTGTGATCTGGGTAGAATGCGTAATAATATGGGGAATGTACAAGTATCTGATATGTTTACAGATACGCCTAAACAGAAGTATAAGTTTAATATTACAACAATTCACGGAGCAAAAGGAATGTCTTTAGACGCTGCATTAGTGTTTTCTTCTTATGGAAATTCAGGAAAAGAATCTGGTGCACATTGGAAAAGTTGGTTTGATACAAATGAGGTAGCTGAAAAGAATCGATTGGCATATGTATCATTTTCAAGAGCAAAACATTTATTGGTTTTAGCTATACCGAGAATGAAGAAGAGTCAAGATAGTGATTTTGATGAACTTTTTAATCATGGATTTGTAGTATATAATTAAAACATAGATCTATTGAATGGATCTATATTCACCATAAATAAATAGTCTGAATTATATAATCATTATTTATAGAGACTTTCAAGGCAGAAAAAACCGCATTTGGGTATAAAGCGGTGAACCGTATCATAAGTAACTTTTAGGGTATTCCTTTGGAGTAACTGAAAGAACTCCATCTAACAGAGTGTTTACGTTCGCTTCGCACATTCACTTTCTCTTAGGAATAGCGTTGTGGGTCAAAGTGAACGTCGTAAACACCCGGAACGTTAGAAGAAATAAATAACTAGTTAAGGAGAAGAGTATGAAATTACGTAAATTTATCCAATCGCCATTCGGTGTAGGTATAATAACAACAACATTTGGTGTTATTTTAACATTTCTACTTGATTATTTAAAAAGTGCTCCAATGTTAAGTACACTAATATATATGCTTTCTAATATAACTCGTATGCTATATTCGTTTTTTAGATTTAAGATTGAATTATGGCTAATATTGACAGTTGTCGTAGTTTTTTCTTTAATTCGTAGCTTCATTTTAAAATTTGGGAGTAAGGTGCAAAACGGCCCAACTTTTAAAGATTATAAGTCGGATATGTTTAAGTCTTGGAAATGGTCTTGGGAATGGAAGTTTTATAATGGTGTTTGGAGAATTAATAATTTAAAGGCTAATTGTCCTAAGTGTGGAGCTACCTTACTTGAATCTAGTAATATTTTCAACGAGTATTCTTATGAATGTCCGAGGTGTAACTTTCAATCATATGATGAGAAAGATGAACATCCAATAAAAATAGAACAATTAATACTTGATAAAACCAATAGAATTTAATTATTGGTAGTTTCCGTTGTTTACTTCTTCTAACAGACTGTTCCCAACATGTACAGGAAATCGGAGGATGTACACGTCGGGAACAGCCGGAACGTTAGATAACAATTAAATTCTGGATAAAAAATGATAGGAGAATGTATGAAATTCAAATATGGTAAAGCGATATATACATTTATAGTCGGTTTTATAATTTCAATTGTAGTAGCAATAGTGTTTGAATCACCTGAGATGGGTATAATAACATCGGTTTGTTATGTGGGAGCTGTTTTAGTTGGTTTATTTAGTGATCGTGATTTTGAATCTAACGCTGATGAATGAATAGGTAAGTGATTGGCAGTTGACGAATATAATCATCATCTAACACGCCAATTCCCAACATGCACAGGGACAAGGTAGATGTACACGTCGGGAACAGTGGGAACGTTATGCGAAAGTGCGACCAGCACTTGAAATAAAAGTGGTAAGCCATATATTAGGCTGTCC
>ERZ794982.165-NODE-165-length-20017-cov-4.023845_pt1 | contig 20017 bp, 22 predicted proteins | sample MGYA00433071_ERZ794982 | MGnify/ENA primary metagenome ERZ794982 (study PRJEB30140, sample SAMN00862574) | bioreactor metagenome | study: EMG produced TPA metagenomics assembly of the Bioreactor inoculated with sediment Metagenome (bioreactor metagenome)...
CAGACTATATTACCCCTAACGCCGCGCTAAGCGATGGAAGCATCGACCTAAATAGCTACCAGCACCAGCCATTTCTCGATAATTTTAACGACAATCACAACAGTGAGTTAGTCTCTATTGGTCGTTCGATTTTGATGCGTATGGGTGTTTACTCTAACAAGTACACGACGCTTGATGAGCTCCCTGAGCATGCTCGAATTGCAATTCCAAACGATCCAACCAATGGTGGTCGTGGGCTATTACTGCTAGAAGATGCCGGATTGATTTCGTTGAAAGAAAACGTTGGCTTTAGTGCTTCTTTGAAAGACATTGTCACCAACCCAAAGAATATTCAATTTGTCGAAGTCGATGCAGCTCAACTGCCACGCACACTTGATGATGTAGATGCTGCGGCAATTACTATGAACTACGTCATGTCTTCTGGTCTAGATCCTAAAAAACAAGGTATTTACCTAGAGCCAAAAGACGCGCCTTTAGCCGTAATGGTTGTTGCCTCACGAGCTGAAGAGAAAAACAAAGAAGTGTTTGAAAAAATTGTCTCGATTTATCACTCTCAAGAGATTAATGACTTCTTAAACTCCACCTTTAAAGGCACCATAGAAGCAGCAAATTAAGCACACAATTTACCTTGAATTTGGCGTTGCTAGTAAGTCCAATGGCAACGCTAAAACTCATTAGTTTGGATTGTGTTTTGCTTCTAGCCAAATGAGTCAAACGTCGATTAGATTAAACGCCATGTGCTGGCATCAATTCTTGCAATTGCGTTAAGCATTCCTTATCTAACACCGGATGAGGATCAATACCGGTAATCAAAACTATATCTACCGCAGGTAGCGATGGCATATCGTCGAGTATCTTAAGATCGCTAGTCACGCTGATCCCTCCCATTGCACCAATTGCCAAACCTGAACGAACAATGGCGCGTTGCGCTGAAGCGGTATTACAACACGCTAGCAATTGATAAGGCGTACCTCGTTTGGTTAAGCAATCAATGGCGGCTGCGTGGTATTTACAGTCAGCTTGAAACAAGGCAAGAGGCAAAGGTTGGGATTGACCTATTTTAAAATCTGGATGGCTGATCCACACGCCTTTGTCACTGGTAAGCCAGTAACCCTCTTCACTGCCCGGGGCACGAGTAACGATGGCAGCGTCTAACTTTCCTTCGTCGAGCTTTTCTCTCAAACTGGAGCTGGGTTCGCTAAATACGTGGATAGAACAGGTGGGCTCGGCTTGCTGCAATACACGAATGACGTTAGGTAAGATGTTGTCGTTATAATCTTCTGGACACCCCAAGCGCAACGGGCGTTTGTTCTCGTATCTTTTGACTTGTTTGACTGCTTGATTATGTAAACTCACTAGCTGCTCTGCATGAGAGCGCAGTGCCAATCCGGCCTCACTCAATACTAGGTTGCGACCCTCTTTTTCAAACAGGCTAGTGCTGAGTTCATCTTCCAACTTACGCATTTGGGCGCTAAACGCAGACTGGGTGCGGCTGATTTGCTTGGCGGCACGAGTAAAGCTACCAGTTTCCACAAAGGCGAGAAAGCTACGTAGCGCATCGATATCCATATCAAAAATCCATCCATCGTTTTTGTTGAAGTATTCCATCAAAACTATCCGTTAGTCCAACAGAACACAATCAGATATTGTGATTTCCAATCTTAGTTAATCACAGCACAAACTGCATGGAGGCTTCAATGCAACTGTTTATTGGCAACCAAAACTACTCAAGCTGGTCGCTTCGCGCGTGGCTGATCTTCTCTCAATATAATTTGGACGTGGAAGTGACCAAGCTGAAGCTATTTACCGAAGATTTTTATAAAACGTTAGAGAGCATCACACCAACAGCCAAAGTGCCTACTTTGGTACATCAAGGCGTAACAGTATGGGACTCGCTCGCGATTTTGGAATATGTGAATGAGCAAACTCTACAAGGAAAAGCATGGCCAAGTGATGTTGCTGAGAGAGCTAAAGCTCGTGCAATTTCAGCTGAAATGCACTCAGGTTTTTTCGATTTAAGAAATGAGTTGCCCATGAATATTCGCGCTCGCAGAAAGGTTGAATTAAGTGATGGTGCATTGAAGGATATAACGCGTATCGACACGATTTGGTCAGAGCAAGCAGAACAGTATCCAGATGGTTGGTTGTTTGGTGAATGGTCAATTGCCGATGCCATGTACGCACCTGTCGCACTGCGTTTCCGAACTTACGGAGTTGAACTTTCTGAGGGTGCGAGAGCATATCAACAAAAAGTCTTGGCAAGCGCTTCACTACAACAATGGCTGGAAGACGCAAGCGTAGAAAAAGACATTGTTGAAGAAGATGAAGCTGGCGAAGTGGTTTAATAACTCTAACGGAACTTAACATTGCATCATTTTATGCAGCAAGGAACGAGCGTGATAGTGAACCACTCTACACGCTCAAGTTACCGCATACTCATATCATTCAGTCACCACCAGCAGATCTTCATCTTCAATACTCGACATCAAGCCAATCGACCTTTCCATACTTGATTTATTTTATTAATAGTGAATTTAGCAAAGCCGCTTGGTAGTTAAACTGCCTCAGAATCACTTGGTGCTCACAGAGTGAGCAAGAACTATGCAGGCTCGTTTGTGCCCCTTTCTAAGGTAAACCGAACCCGATTACATGCCATTGGATTGCTGTATTTGCATTAGCTATTTATGGTTATAATACCTTATTGTACAAACGACAAAATTATAAATACTCGCGGCTTTTACCACAGAAAACCTCCATTTAAACTAAAAGACTTACTATGAATTTTGATATCAATGCACTGAAACACCACCAACTGGTCGAAGATGGTCAACTAGAGGGTTGTTACATTCATCAACCTGTAAAGGGCAGTCAACCAAACGACAAGGCTGTTTTTGCAGAGCGCCAAGCGCTGGAAAAGATGGGATATAAGGTGATACAGGTTCAAGCTAAAGGTGGAACAACAACGTTTGCCGAAGCTATGCAAATACTTATGAAGAAGACGGGTCACCAGCCCAAGAAATAAGCAAGTAAGAAGAGGGGTTTATAAAGTTCGCGAACCTCAGCCTTTTAGCTATTCTTGTCGAATGATCTCAATGACCGACTTTTGCAGGATTAATAGAAAGGCAAAAATAAAGAACTTGTTAATGATAAGCTCGGAGAAGCGATACAATGCCCGTATTGAAAGATCGCAACATGAAATACTCATTCACAGAAACCTTAAAGTAACCATACATGTCTAAAGATTTCGATTTCACCACAGAATATACACTCGACAAGCCCTTCTTTGCCGAGTGTTATGATCAAACTAGCCAGCCTGCTAAGTTCCCACACGCGTATTTAAAAGGAATACTCTTTCTTATTTTTGGTGTGGTTTTACTAGAGTTTGAGCTGTTACCTAACGGTTATGTCGGTTGGTTCTTTATCGTATTGAGTGTTATTGAAGCGTTCAGTATTTATTGCAAGCGAACATGGTGGCTATGGCGACAAAGCATAAGCTCGAGTCGTGTCAGCAAAGTGGTGCTTCAAATTAATGCTGACGGTGTGCGTTATAAAAGCGGTAAAATTGACCGGAAAATCGCCTGGAGTGAAATCGACCAACTTGAGCAAAGCGATTTGGGCTTGATCCTTCATATGGGTAAGCAACGCCAATATGTGAGTAAGTCTTGCTTAAATGAAGAGGTGATCGCGTGCATGGTTGAGCAGCACGAAGCATCAAAACAAAAATAACGTTATTGCGGCTCGCGATGAGGTTGTGTCTCGAAGCGAGTCATCAAGTTCTCAGCAAACAAAAGGCGAATCGATTGGTTCGCCTTTTTTGATCTTGAGTTGTCCCGCTTAGCTAAGTTAGTCGCTTTCTTTAGCCTTGTGAAAGCGCGTTCTAATAACTCTTTAGTTATTCAAGTGTTGTCCGGTCGGTTGTAGGCGTTACCGGCTCTATTCAATTCGCACCCTATTAATAAACGAAACGGTTACGGATGAACAGCTAGGGATGCCAACTCACCGATTTCAACTGACTGAATAATTTTCAATCCATTCGGGTAATAAAGGTTTGCTCGTCATCCACAAAAGCCACAAAGCCACCGTGATAGATAAACACCCGACCACGCCCTTCAACTAGGCAAGCAAGCTGTGGGTTGAAATCTTCTTCGTTATCCTGGCTTTGATAGGTGCCGGTATCGGTGATTACGCCGCTGAGTGTAGGCAAATATCCAAAAGTGCGCTTGGCTTGATCAATCAGGCTCAATTCGCTGGCGGTAGAGAAGCACAAGGGGATCGCTCCGGCTTCTTCGATAAATATAGTTTTCAGTTCTTCAAAAGCTGTAATCACCAGCCAGTCGATGCCGTTAACATGATGGATAAACATAAAGTTTCTCAGTAATTCTGGTGCGGAGATTTTATCACTATCAGGGGTGAACGTAGTAGAGATTTAGTGGCTAAAGGCGGTAACTCTGTGCCCCTTCCGGACACTCATTAGGCAAACTTGAAATCATTTATGTCCAACAGTGAACCACACTCTCCTGCGTTACCTACTTCCACTCTTGCCAGCGAGTGCGCATTTTATCAATCACGCTTTGGTCTACGTTATGGACGCTGCCATAGTTGCCCTTGCATTCCACTATTTCGAACTGTGCTGCTAGCTTCTTAGCCATCTCAAAGTATGGCTTTATTTCCCAGCGGCGCACAAAAGTATTGGATACCACAACATCTTCACCTTTGCGTAGCGCGTTTTCGGTTTGCTGCTGGCACCAACGGTGCGCACTCTCTAATTGACTCGCATCAAAGCAGTACTCCCCTGCCGCATTGACAAAATACATGTCAGCTTCAAAATGATGCGCGGAATAGCGCTTTGCTAGCGTGCTTTTTCCCGAACCGGGTAAGCCTCGAATCAATGTCAGTTTTGCCATGGAAAGGATGATTAACAATCCGTCGAATAAAATGATTGGGAATTATACTTAAAATTGCTGTCGACATCTCAAATTGATTGATGTAACTTTGGATGTATAGACGTCCATAAATAGTGCTTTAGGGAGAAAGCCGTGCCTATTAAGATACCTGATCAACTACCTGCTTCAGACATATTGCGTGATGAGAACATTTTTGTCATGCCAGAAAAGCGCGCCGCGACACAGAACATTCGTCCGTTAAAAGTGTTGATCCTCAATCTTATGCCGAAAAAAATTGAAACGGAAACTCAGTTTTTACGACTGCTATCCAACAGCCCGCTTCAAGTCGACATTGAGCTATTACGCATTGACAACCGACCAAGCAAAAACACACCAACTCAGCATTTAGACACCTTTTATCGCCAATTTGAGATGGTTAAAGATCGCAATTTTGATGGCTTAATCATTACTGGTGCGCCTTTGGGATTGGTGCAATTTGAAGATGTGATTTACTGGGAACATTTGCAAAGCATAATGACTTGGGCGAAAGAGCATGTCACCTCTACACTCTATGTTTGCTGGGCAGCACAAGCTGGGTTAAAACTATTATATGATTTACCTAAGCGAACTCGTAAAGAGAAGCTGTCTGGCGTGTATAAGCACCAAACTCAGAAGAACTATCACCCGATTCTGCGTGGTTTTGATGATGAGTTTTTAGCACCGCACTCTCGCTATGCCGATTTTACCTCTGAGTACCTAGAGACTCATACTGATCTAGACATTTTGGCGACCTCCGATGTAGCCGGTGTTTATTTAGCATCCACCAAAGACAAACGTAATGTGTTTGTTACTGGTCACCCAGAATATGATGCTAATACATTACACGGTGAATATGTTCGTGATTTGAGTGAAGGGATGGAACCTACCATTCCAGTTAATTACTACCCGAATAACAACCCAGACAACCCTCCAAGGGCAAGTTGGCGTAGCCATGGGCACTTATTATTCTCCAATTGGCTCAACTACTGTGTTTACCAACAAACACCGTTCGATCTTGAACACTTTAGCGAAGCTAATTTCACTAAAGATGATTAAACTCTCAAGGTCATGTTATGTGACCTTTTTTTTCATCTATTGATGCCAGACGACTCGCATCCGGTTGATACTGCACTCTCAATGGATCACTAAGCAAACATATACTTCTCAGCATGATTAGAAGGAGTTTGCGATGAATAAACTGACCTTATCCGTTTTTCTTACCCTATTACTGCCCGCTTGCGTCACCGTCGATGTCAGTAGCGAACCCGAAATTGAAAGTGACGACAAAGAGAAAGCAGAAGCTCGAATAGCACTCGGAATAGGTTATTTGCAACAGGGTAATAAGGTGAAGGCGAGAGAAAACCTGCAGAAAGCCTACCAACACGCACCAAACTATTATCGTTCACAGCTGACCATGGCACATTACTACGAGCAAGTCGGTGAAGAGAGCAAAGCCGAAAAACTCTACCAAACTGCCCTATCGCAACACTCTGATAATGGTCATGTGCTCAATAACTACGGTACGTTCTTATGTAAGCAGGGGCATTACCAATCTGCAGATAAATATTTTAAGCAGGCTATCACTAAACCCAATTACGACTTAGTCGCTAACAGTTATGAAAATGCGGCGTTCTGTGCACTAAAATCAGGCAATGAAGAAAAAGCGATGGGTTATTTTGAGCGTGCACTCGATTACGATCCAAAGAAGTATCGTTCTTCACTCAATCTCGCCAAACTGGAAATTAAACATAATCAATTAATGGATGCACGAATACGATTAATGCGCTTTAACCAAAACTATGGACCTCGCAAAGAGGCTCTTCAGCTCATGATCGCTCTCGAAGTAAAAGCCGGCAATCACACGCTTGTTGAACAATACCAAATGCAACTCAACAAGCTAAGTTAGAGCTCTTCACCGAGCAGATAAAAGAAAGCCCGCAACAGCGGGCTTAATGATTATCGACTTTTCAAACTTAACCATTTTTCTCGTTGAGCTTTATCTTTAAAGCTCCATGCAACAAATCGGCTAATTTTTTGTCCTTGGCTCATCTCAACTACAATTGCTTGTTTCGCCCCTGCCTTTTCTAAGCTTTTACATAGCCAACGCACATTGTCTTTTTTCGAGATAAGAGTAGTAAACCACAAAACTTGGTCGGCATAATCTCGGCTTTCAAACGCCATATTTTTCACAAAGGCAGCCTCGCCCCCCGGACACCAGAGCTCGGCTTTTTGTCCACCAAAATTCAAAGTCGGTGCTTTGCTATTGTTGCCAGACACACTTTTATCTAACGAAGCCTGACCCCGTTTCGCTTTGTGAGCATTAAGGTTACTCAGTTTACGTTCTGTGCCCTGCTGAGCTTCTTGCAAAGAGGCATGAAATGGCGGATTACAGGTCGTAACGTCATAATATTCATTAGGTTGAATAATGCCTTTAAAGAAATTCTGGCTGTTGTCTTGCAGTCGACACTCAACTCTGCCATTGAGTACAGAATTCGACTGAGCAATCTGGTTAGCATTGTTCACTGAAACGGCATCAACATCGCTGCCAATATAATTCCAGCCATATTGAGTTGCGCCAACAATTGGGTAAATGCAGTTTGCGCCAACACCGATATCAAGCGCCCGAATTAACTTATGGTTCAATTTCGGCGCTTCATTGGTAAGCAGTTCAGCAACGCGATGAATGTAGTCAGCACGACCTGGGATTGGCGGACAAAGATACCCTTGGGGAATATCCCATAGCGTGACACTGTAATGTTCAGCTAATAGTGCTTGGTTTAATAACTTCACTGCAATCGGGTCATCAAAACGGATGGTTTGCTCACCAACCGGGTTTTTCACCACATGTTTAGCAAGCTCAGGTAACGCTTTAACTAAACGCTCAAAATCATAGCGACCTTGATGTACGTTTCGTTTATGCAAGCCTGTTTTACCCGTGACTTTTGTCACTGGCATTGAGCTTGTCGATTGACTGTTCGCAGCCTTCACTCTGTTTGGTTTTGCTTTAGGCTTGCGTTTAGCTTGCGCCTTTTCTTTATCACTCATACTCAATTCGTTATTTCAATTCTTGGTAAATCATAAATAAGCGCGCATCCAACTCTAGTTGGTGATACTCAGGCTCCATATGGCAGCACAGTTGATAAAACGCTTTGTTATGATCTTTTTCTTTTAGATGAGCCAACTCATGAACCACCAACATACGCAATAGAGGCTCTGGCGCATTTTTGAATACACTCGCGATTCGAATTTCATTTTTTGATTTGATCTTGCCACCATGCACCTTGGCTGCATAGGTGTGCAGCCCAAGAGCATTGTTGATTAGATGAATCTTACTATCATAAATCACTTTACTCAGTGGCGATGTTTTCTTCATGTACTGGTTTTTTAAAGCCATCGTATATTCATAGAGGGCTTTCTCACTTTGAATGGCATGGCGCTGCGGATAACGCTGCTCAAACCATGCACTAAAACGACCAGACTCAAGCAGTTGTGAGACTGGCGTTAAAATATGTTGAGGATAACCTTGGATATAACGAAGAACGGGATTCATAGTGAGTCTGGTAATCTATCAAATTGGCGCTAAGTCTACCTTAATCGCGATAAGGCTTCACGGGATTCGTTGTCCAATTCTTCCTATTCGCCTATACTCCAGCCACTTTATACTCCAACAGAGCGCAGACCTAGAATGAAAAGAGTTGTCCTGTATATAAGCGATAAGTGCCCACACTGTAAAGATGCGCAGCGCTACCTTGATTCAAAAAAAATCGTCTATCGATTGACTAACGCAAAAATGGAAAGAGGTCGCAAAGAGCTGCAAGCAATGGGCGCGCGCTCTATCCCTGTATTAAAGATTGGCGATCAAGTTATGGTCGGATGGAACCAGAAGAATTTTGACAAAATGTATAATAGTAAATCGTGAACTACATGCTTCAAACATTGAAAGGGTGAATGCTGTTCACCCTTTTGCGTTGCAATGATTCATTTTATTACCATAGTTAGTTACGAAATCCCCACACGGCATCGATAAGTTTGATCATCAGCTCTTTGGAAATACCTTTTTCGTCTAGCTCTGGTAGGTATTCAACAAAATCAATACCAACAAACTTAGGGTGATTAGCCAACCCATAGATCAAATGCAAAGCCTCGCGCGCGCTCAAACCGCCCACATTTGGCGTTCCACATGCCCGAAACAAACTACCATCAAGGGCGTCGTAATCAAAAGAAACATAAATGCAATCGTAGTTGTTATCGATAGTCGCAATCAGTTGGTTTAATACGCCGTTAATGCCAATATTCTCAATGCTGGTCATATCAAAATTAACCATTGAGTACTGCTTAATTAACGCATCCTCATTGGGCATTAAATCACGCACCGCAACGTAATAAACATCTTGGGGATTAAGTATAATGTCTGCATCAACCGTCCAGTCATAGTGCGGGTATTTATCCATCAGCATGGCTAACGGCTTGCCATGCAAATTGCTCGCTAGTGAATCATTACAATCAGCGTGTGCATCTATCCACACCACTGCGACTCGTTTACCTTGCTGCTTTTTAAAAAACTCTAACGCAGCTTGAACTGTACCAATAGCAATAGAGTGGTCACCACCAAGAGTGATTGGAATTCGTTGATTGTGATAGCTGCTAAGTAACGTCTCTTTTAGTGTATCGGCATAGCAGCTTAAAGCTTTCTCTCTATAGTTCGACTCCGTCAATTGAAGAACAACCGAATCTGGCTCAACGTCACCAAGATCCTTAATATCAGCTTTCCAGCGATTATTCCGGACGTTAATCCAATCGCTTAACCCTAACCAATTTGATTCATTCAGCCGTCGTAACCCATCAATCGTATTCTCATTGGTTGGGTAACAACCGAGTTGGTTGAATGGCGCACCAATAATATCGAAGGATTTAGGCATAATGGTTCCTTTTATCTCGTTAAAACGTCAGCAGCTACAGTATCGCCCTCAATTAAAGCGAAACAATGGATAAGTCCTTTATGTCGATAACGTTTAACAACCATAAATCCTAGCGAAATGTCGAAAAATATCGATTAACTACACAATTTTATTCGATATTAGCTACATTTCTCTGCATATAGACAAATTGTTCATCTTCACGAGTGATTGTAAATCCATGGCGTTGATACAATTCACCAACGCGATTACCTTGTAAATAACACAGAGTAATAGGTAACCCGAACGCTTCTGATTGAGCGATGACAGATTGTAAAATCACACTGCCTATTCCCTTTCCCTGATATTGGGGCAAAACAAAAAATCGTCCAAAATAGAGTTCTTCGCTTCTTTTTTGTAGCAGATAGCTACCAATTGGTTTGTTTTCGACCAGGAGTATTATTGGTCGTTCTTCATCCCATTCTTGTTGATGGATCTGCCTTTGAATTGCTTCGTTCCAACCGAAAATACGCTCTACCGAGTGTCTTAAAGCTTCTTTCCTTCCCTCAAACAAAAAATCATAGTCATCCTGTACAGCGGCTCTCGTTGTGAAAAAAAGGCTCATGCTAATTCTATTTCCAAAGAGGTTATTGACGGTGACACCACGTTATTGCAAACCGTCTAATCCATCAAATAGTAATTTATTGGCAATCAGCTCTTGACAAGTGTGAGCCAGCTCTTTAAAATCCGCCGCCAACAAGTAAGCATCTTTTAGAAATTACTTGTTTTACAATCAATTACGAGCACAAGTTCAGCTGATCTTGATCAGTTGTCTTTCTATTTTTTTAAAGATAGAGACACAACAATTTTGAGATTCGGCATGACTACACAAACTTCTACAGCGACAATCAACGCGACTGCTCCGATTCACAACGAGACATCTTGGCAAAAGAAAGCCATCTTGAGCGTTGCTTTCCTAATGGCGACCACATCTGTGGGCCCTGGCTTCCTAACCCAAACCGCTGTTTTCACTAATATCTACAAAGTAGACATGGCTTTCCCTGTATTCGCATCGATGTTTATCACTTTCGGCATTGTGATGAACTTATGGCGAATCGTTGGCGTATCTGGCTTACGCATTCAAGACATTGCAAACAAAGTTGCTCCAGGCATGGGCTATGTGGTGGGCATTCTGCTAGCACTAGGCGCTGTCGCATTCAACTTTGGTAACGTGAGTGGTGCCGCACTGGGTATCAATGTACTCACGGGCGTCGATACGACTTGGGGCGCATTATTTACTGGTCTTATTGGTAGCCTACTGTTTGTTGTACACAATGCTTCAAAACGCATGGACCAAATGGCGCGCTACCTAGGCTTGTTCATGATTGTTCTTATTGCCTACGTTGCCATGACTAGTCTGCCTCCAATGGGTGAAACCCTAGCTGCAGCCGTTGCTCCAAGCGATTTTGGCAATCTGCTTCTACCTACGTTAACCATTGTCGGCGGTGCTGTTGGCGGTTACTACACTGGCGCACAACGCTTGGTTGATATTGGTCTGCAAGGTAAAGAAAACGTCCCAACCATTAAAACTGCAGCATGGGCAGGTATTTCTATTGCAGTAGTGATTCGTATCCTTCTATTCCTAGCTGTTTTCGGTGTTATTTCTGCTGGTGCGGTACTTGATGCATCAAACCCTGCTGCTGACGCATTCCGTCAAGGTGCTGGCGAAACAGGTTACTTCATCTTCGGTCTAGTACTATTCGTTGCTTCGATTACCTCAGTAGTCGGTAACTCGTACATGGCGATCTCTTTGATTAAAACACTATTCCCTGTTGTTGCGCGCAACGAAAAAGCATGGTGTGTGGCATTCATTCTAATCACTAGCCTAGGTACAGTGACGATGAACATGCCGATTCTTCTACTGATGCTTGCAGGTCTGGTTAACAGTATTATTCTGCCTATCGTTCTTGGCATCGTTCTAGCGGCAACCCGTCGTAAAGACATCATTGGTGAGTACAAACACCCAATGTACCTAACTGCAATCGGTACTCTAATCGTTGTGGTAATGGCAGCATCAAGTGTGACTAACATTAGCAACTTCGTCGCCAAGTTCATCGGTTAGGTCACTCAGTTTTAAGTTCTCGCAAGGGCTGCATAGAATGCAGCCCTTTCTATATAATGCTATTTCGCTGAAGCTTTAACAAAATCGATAAAGGTTCGTTCGGCGATTGAAAGGTAACCATTTTTTCGCCAAGCAAGTGCTAAATCTAATTTGACGGGTTCTTCAAAAGGTATACCGACAATATCCGCCTCATGTTGAGTGACTAATTCAAGCAAGGCTGTAATGGCAAATTCTTGTCGAACAATATTCAAAATCAACGGCAATAAATTGGTTTCAAACGAACATTGAAGATCAAGATCATGCTGCTTTGCCTTCGACTCTATATAGTCACGATGAAAATAGCCTTCCCTGAACATAACCAACTCTTGCTGACAGAACTCTTCAAGCCGTACGGTCGATCGCGTAGCGAACGGATGGTCTTTGCCAACAACTGCCACCATTTCTGAGCGGAGTAAGTGATCGGTTTCAATATCATCAGGGACATTATTTAGGTTAATCACGCCAATATCGAGCTCACCATTAAGCAACATTTTACGAATCGAACTGATACCAGCATCAACTAAAGTCAATTTTAAATTAGGATAGCGGCTCTTAAATGCCATTAAGACTTTCGGGAAGAAATAGGAGCCCATCATACTCGGTGCACCCAATCTTACCTCCCCTTTTTCCAGCCCTTTCAGTTCATCCATCGCTAACTTAGCATCATCGATTTGTTGTAATACACGCTTTGCATGCTGCAATAGCACCTTACCTTCATCCGTCAGTTCGACTTTACGTTCTGAGCGACGAAATAGCATCATGCCTAATTGCTGTTCAAACTTCTTAATGGAAATACTGAGTGCTGGTTGCGCGATATGTAACGCTTTTGCGGCTTGGGTAAAATGGCCAAATTCAGCCACAGTGACGAAATGTTTAAGATGCTTCGAGTCCATGCTGAGCCCATGATATGTAAAATATATTGAGATGATATTTTTAATATATTTTATTTATTCAATAAGTACTGATAGTTTGATCACAACAACAACTAACTCGATGATGTAGATAATGATCGAATTTGGCACTCCGCAGTATAAACGTGTCACCTTGAGCTTAGCGCTCGGGTCATTTCTGGTGTTCTGCAACCTTTACCTATTTCAACCGATGCTGCCTTTCATGGCGACGCATTTCACGGTTTCTGAAACTCAAGTTAACTGGATTTTCGCCGCGTCAACCCTCGCACTATCATTCTCACTGGTACCTTGGGCTGTCGGTTCCGAAAACATTGGGCGACGCATAGTGATGCTCTCTGGTCTAATCGCGATGCCGGTGATCAGTGTATTCATGCTCTTTAGCGATTCCTTTATTAGCTTGGTCATACTTCGCGCACTGATGGGCGTCGCCCTAGCTGCTTTTGCCTCTGTCGCGGTGGCATATATGGTTGAAGAGCTGAGTGCGAAGGCATTTAGCCATGCGATTGGAACGTACATTGCCGCTAATTCATTAGGTGGTATCAGTGGGCGTATTGTCGGCGGCACACTAACTGATGCACTGGGCTGGCAACAAGCCGTTTTGGTTATCGCATGTTTCACTGTCGTTGGTGTTTTGGTCGTCGCATGGCTACTCCCTCAACAAAAAAACTTCAAACCACAAAAAGGGATGATGCGTTATCATAATCGAGCCCTAGTCTCTCATTTAAAAAACCGTACTATTTGGCTGGCGATGCTCATTGGCGGCTTAAACTTCGCGCTGTTTGTTAACCTCTATTCGGTAATGGGGTTTCGCCTCGTCGCCCCTCCTCATCAGCTTCCCATTGCTCTTGCTTCGCTGATCTTCCTTTGTTATCTCGCAGGTACGCTAAGCTCTAAACTCACCTCAGTTTGGAGTGATAGAAAAGAGCCGATTCAAGGTATGCTGCTTGGCACCACCATCAGCCTTGCCGGCATGCTCATCGCATATTTTGACCATTTGATATGGATGACTCTAGGGCTATTATTGATAAGCTTTGGCGCATTTTTCACACATACCTTGGCGTATGCATGGGTAAGCCAGAAAGCCAAACGAGCTAAGGCCACCGCCACGGCACTCTACCTTGTTCATTACTATATTGGCGGCAGTATTGGCGGTTTTTATCTCATCTACTGTTGGCAGCATGGCGGCTGGGAGGCGGTTATTTACGGTGGCAGTATACTCTACGCGGGTATCTATTGGCTTTGTTTCCGTTTAGAAGGAAAAAGCAAAGCGTTGAATGTAAATTCTGTTATTATTGACAACAAAAAATAAAACAACACATCAATAATTTATACAAATTTGTTGTACATTTCAGGATGCTTTATGAATTGCCCACACTCAACAAAACAAGCGACATCAGAGGTTCATTCTCAAGTTAATCAATGGCTGAACGACGTTGTCATCGGCTTAAACTTGTGTCCTTTTGCTGCTAAACCACAGCGCAATAAGCAGATCGAGATCTATGTAAGCCAAGCGAGTGATGACGAGTCATTATTAGAAGATATCTTCAACCAGCTTCTTCATTTAGAACATACCCCCGTTGAAGAACTGGAAACTACCCTAGTTGCAGCACCTAACATGCTTGAAGACTTTTGGGACTACAACATGTTCATAGACTGGGTTGAAGGTGTCATCACGCAACAAGGATGGAATGGGATATTTCAAGTCGCCACTTTCCACCCTGATTATTGTTTTGCCGATAGCGAACCAGAGGATGCGACGAACCTGACCAACCGCGCCCCCTTCCCGATTTTTCATTTGATCCGAGAAGAGAGCTTAGAACGCGTACTGAAACATTACCCTGATCCTGAATCGATTCCTGAAACGAATATGGCCAGGGTTGCCTCACTAAGTAACGAAGAACGCAAGAAGCTCTTCCCATACTTATTTGATCTAAGCTCAGAGTAATCGAATTTCAGCTAAGTTGGTGATTAATCATTCAACAAGCAAAGCTGTACACGTTGCTAGGCATTCATGTGTGTAATTTCTTACTCTAACGTTAGACTATTTCACGGCTATGCATAGCGAGTAAAGCGCGGCTTTGCTAATATTGCGCGATATTAAAATTTGGCGGATAAAACGCATGTACCTATCAAAACTTACTCAAGAAATTTTCGATCATCTATATCGTGATATTAACGAATTCCGTAGCACGTTTGACCTTCCAGTCGCTTCACCTGCAAGCCTAGACGAAAAGGCAGATACGCTACACACTTCACTTGCTATTGAAGAATTGACTGAGCTAGCTGAAGCTGACACTAAAACAGAGCAAGCGGATGCGATTGTAGACAGTGTTTACGTTTTGATGGGTCGTCTTGTTCACCTTGGTCACGACAAGGTCGAAGACAATCTGGCAATTAGTTATCTTATTGACCTACTACTTAACGTAGCAATAAACCGTGGTATTGAATTTATCCCATGTTGGGACGAAGTTCACTCGAGCAACATGAGCAAAGTATGCCGCAGCGAAAAAGAATATGCTGATACTGAAGCGTTCTACGCAGAGCAAGGCATTAAACTGATGGCGGTTCAAAAAGGCGATTACATTATTGCCAAATGTGCTGAAGACTTCGTTTCAGAAGCAAAAACTATTCGCCAAGGTAAAGTACTTAAATCTGTGTACTACCGTCCAGCAGACCTAGCGCCATTAACCCGTTAATGCCACTATTATAAAGCCGCCTTCAGGCGGCTTTGTTCTATTTGCCAAAAGGAAATGGCATGAAGCTAATACCACTAACACTGCAGCATTCTTCCGAGCTACTGCAATTTGAGCAAGACAACCGCGCTTGGTTCGAGCAACATATCGAGCCGCGTCCAAATGATTTCTATAACCTGCTTGGTGTTCAAACTCACACCGCTGAGTTATTGATGGACAGAACGCTCGGCAAAGGCTTACCAACACTGCTGATTGATCAACAAAATGACATTATTGGGCGGGTAAGTTTAGCTAACATAGCCAAAAGAAAAGCATTCTTAGGTTATCGATTAGCTCATGCACACGTAGGAAAAGGATTAGCGAAACGAGCGGTAGCTATGATGCTTGACCTCGCTAAACAACAAGGTATTCGACAACTCGTTGCACTAACGTCAGTTGACAACATTGCGTCACAAAAAGTACTCATTAGCCATGGTTTTGTTAAAAAGCGAAAGCTTAAAAACTTTACTCAAGTTCAAGGCGAAAAGAAAAATTGCATCGAGTTTTGGCTCGATTTAAATTAACGAGATTTCGCTCCGCTTAATCAAATAATAAAATTTGTTTATTACCCACTTGTACTCGTTGCACAGGCGTGTTGAATACCGACGCCAACCGTTCAGGTGACAAAACCTCTTCAACACTACCAAACGCCTGCATTACCCCTTTATCGAGCAAAATAGCGCGGTCAGCGTGTTTCAGGGTTCGATTAAGATCGTGATTAGACATTAAGACTGTCAGCCCCATTGCTGCGTCCTTCTCTATCAATTGATAAAGCAGAGCTTCTTGACCAATATCGAGTGGCGCAGCAGGCTCATCCAAAATAAGTAATTTGGCGTAGGGGTTTAACGTTGGCCACACTTGCAAACAAATTGCACACAAGCGTACCCGCTGCCACTCACCGCCCGACAACTGATGAACACTACGATGAAGCTTGTCTTTCACGGCGAGCGTTTCTGCCAACTCAACCACGACTTGCTCAATTTCTTGCGCGCTGTTAGCGGAATTCGCGGGAATTGAGAGCGCCAAATAGTGCGCTACTTCAAGGTTAAATGCCGGGCGATCAGATTGAATCAAAAACGCTCGGTAGTCCGCCAACTGAGCAATTGACACATGATTGAGATTGACGCCATCAAGCTCAATGTCACCTTGGCAATCAAGCAAACCCGCCACAGCCGAAAGTAACGTACTTTTACCACTACCATTGGGACCAATGACATGAATCACTTCACCAGGCTTGGCATCAAATGAGAGCGGCAATAATCGCGAACCAACACTGAGTGAATTAACGTGCATCATGATTCTTCACCAGCATCCAAACAAAAATCGGTGCGCCAATGGTTGTTGTCACTACCCCAAGCGGAAGCTCTGCCGAATCAAGAGCAGTACGGGCAACAATATCGGAAAATGCCAGTAGTGATGCCCCTGCCAACGCTGAGATTGGGACCAAGTATCGATTTTCTGTACCCAAAGCCAAACGTAATAAGTGCGGCACGACAAGCCCAACAAAGCTAATCACCCCACCCAACGCTACCGCTCCACCAACTAGGATCGATACGGCAAGGATCAGTTTCCAGCGAACACCTTCTACGTCAACACCAAGCTGCTTGGCATGCGTTTCGCCCATCATCAACTTATCAAGTAGCGACCCTTGGCAACAAAGCCAAATCATCACTGGTAGAGTAAATAAAGTCAGAACATGCTGATACCAACTCGCGCCACCAATACTCCCCATAAGCCAATACATTAAAATACGTAAGCTCATGTCATCGCTGAAGTAAAAAGCCCAAGTTACCACTGAACTTGCCAAAATACCCAAAGCAACGCCGATAAGTAACAAACGGGTAGTTGTGAGACGTAGCGCTCTGGTCAATGTAACCAGCAAGAGGGTAAATAGCATTGCTCCAATAACAGCAGCTACCATAAACCCAGCGGGGGTCGCTAAAGTAGGCAGGAAAAACATCAGCATGACCATCATTACACTTGCACCACCTGAAATACCTAATACGCCAGGTTCGGCCAGCACATTGCCCAAAAGGACTTGTAGTACCGCTCCAGAGACCGCTAACGAGGCGCCAATCGCCAAGGCGGCGAAAAGTCGCGGTAATCGTAGCTGAGTAATGAGTTGTTGCTCTAACGCTGAAAGGCTGCCAAATGGATTGATAAATAGCTCCCCAACCATAAGATAAATACCGCTAATAATAACCAGTGCGGCAACCATCCATCCTATCGTCCGTTGCCAGCGTAGGTGTTTGCGGGCAATAAGCTGAGTAAATTCCATAAAACGCTATCTATCTTATAAATTAAGCTGTCAGGCAAAAATAATGGCTCAACGATACCGTTAAGCCATTTGAATAGAAAGGAAAAACATCGACTTTAAGATCAATCGTATACGATTTGTCCGTCTTCGTAACGCACTTGGACCGGGCATATCATCAATGCCGCACGCTGACCAATTTCTACGTTACGGTTAGGAAAAACTATCGCTTCACCTTCATTTTTCGCCATTAATGGTTTGTCACCATCATGCCCGAACACTTCACCATGTTTAAATGAGGTAAAGTTTTCAATGCTGTCATCAAACAAGAAATCGAAATCTTGATGAATGCGCACAATAGTACGGCTTACACGATACATCAGCGGCTTACGCGGTAAGTGTTCTGCTTCACTGGTCGAGATTAAATCACGAACAGCGAGATCAAATGCCACCAGCTTATCTAAATCATTTTCGCCAAATTTAGCTACACGACCAAGTTCAATAGTCAGTGCTTGTGCTGAAAATGCTTCCGCGGTATACCAACTAAATGTACTAGATGGTGCATTCGAGAACATTATCGCTTCCATATGAGCACTATGGATAAAATCCATCAATGCCTTACTTCGAACTGGATGACGCGATTTCGGACTAACAGCGAATGTATAGAATCTTGAATCACGGATCGCACTATGAAGATCAAAGTGCCAACGTTGAGACTCCGCCGTATCCGCAAAAAATTCGCCCACTCGATGCTTGAGCATGTTAGCAATTTCAAGCTCTTTACTGGGTTCATGAGCTTTACTATCAAATAAGCGATTTAGGTTTGCTTCAATAAAACGTTGGTGTGCATTCGTCGCTTCAGGGTGTGCAACAATTAACAGCAACCTCTCTCGTACAGGTTGAAAACCAGTTTCAATATCTGCAAGGATTTTATCTACGAGTTCCATTGGTGCGGTTTCATCACCATGGATGCCACACGAAATCACAATATGTTTGCTTTTATCAGTCAGTTTAGCGGGAATAACTTCTAACACACCGCGTTGATGCAGTTTTAATCGGGTACCTAAAGCTACCGTCACTTCCCCCTCATGCATTTCTTGGCTGAGGTCTAAGCTGTCCAATAGAAAAGATTGGCGAAATAATTTCTTCGTCATGCGTTACTCCTTTATTGCACAGCGGTATGTTAATGAAATGTTCTGACAATTTTTGTCGTTGCGATCGCACTTACAAATAGTTATTACGTGCATTATCTAAAAAACCAACATTGTCACACTACGTAACCTATTGGTATACGTAGGAAAGAAAGCGAAAGCTGCACAAATATATCCGAGTCATTCTCGGATACGAGATATTATCATAAGATTGATCGAATGTTTTTTGATCTAGAGCGAAATGATTAACTACTTTGCTGCTCATGCGAGAGCAAAGCCTCAAATTGAGTAAGTTTTTCATTCAACATATCAATGCTTTGCTGCCAAAAATCAGTTTGAGTCAAGTCCATACCTAGATGCCTTTCGACCACATCTTCTGCCATCATCGAACCTGTGTCGCGTAACAATTCAACGTAATCAGTATAAAACTGTTCACCTTTACTTTCTCTTTGAGCATACACACCTTTACTAAATAGGTAGCCAAATAGGTAAGGGTAATTATAGAAACTGACTTCTGAAATAGAAAAGTGGAGTTTGCTCGCCCAAAAATATGAGTCGGCTTCACTCATTGAGTCACCGTACCACTCTTTCCAAGTGTCACTCATCAACTGGCATAATTGTTCAGCACTAAGTTCGCCTTCTTGACGTTGCTCATAAAAGCGTTTTTCAAACTCGTAGCGCACGGGAATATTGATCATCAACGCATACGCCGATGATAACTCCTCCCACAACATTTCAATTTGCTCTTCACGAGTTTCGGCTTTCGAGAGCAAATAGTCACGCACAATATTTTCGGCAAAAATGGAGGCAGTTTCGGCTAAAGTCATTGGATAACGCGTTTGACATAAAGGCATATCACGCATCACCCAGTTGTGGAAAGCATGCCCCAGTTCGTGAGCTAGCGTCATTAAATCTGATCGGCTTCCACCCCATGTCATAAACACCAGTGGCGAACGCGTTGCAGCAAACTTTGTACAATACGCCCCTAGCC
>ERZ794982.166-NODE-166-length-20009-cov-4.608049_pt1 | contig 20009 bp, 17 predicted proteins | sample MGYA00433071_ERZ794982 | MGnify/ENA primary metagenome ERZ794982 (study PRJEB30140, sample SAMN00862574) | bioreactor metagenome | study: EMG produced TPA metagenomics assembly of the Bioreactor inoculated with sediment Metagenome (bioreactor metagenome)...
CAAATAACCCGAACGGTTCGCCAAACGCAATTACGGGTTTAACTACCGCTGATGGTCGTGTCACGATTATGATGCCGCACCCAGAGCGTGTATTCCGTACGGTCGCGAACTCATGGCACCCAGATAGCTGGGGCGAGAATAGTGCGTGGATGCGTTTATTCCAAAATGCACGTAAGAACATTGGCTAATGTAAGCGAAGTTTGTTTTACATAACAAAGCGCAGCCTAGTAAGGCTGCGTTTTTTTCGCTACAAGCGGATAAATGCGCCTTTGAGCGATATCGAACGAGTTTGTGATCGAGATCTTATTAGGAAAGCATAAAATAATTGCAGCACGCTAGGATCTTTTATGTTCTAATACCGCGCTTACCAAGGGATGGTGTTAAACAGCTCAGCTTCGATGAGTTATCAAGTTGACCGATCCCTGAATAATCCCTTAGGAAATAGAAATGTCTAAAAACAAAAAATTCGCAATTCGCGTGACTGAAAAGCGCGCTGGTTGGACTGCAGAAATCACTCGTCAAGTAACATCACGTAAGACAGTAGTCTCTAAGCGTGAAGCTGGTTTTGAAACTGAAGAACTTGCGCAAGCATGGGCTGAGAACGAGTTGCTAGGTTTTGTTAAAAACCAAGCAGAACGCAACGAGCGTAAAGGCCAACAACGTGTTGAGCGCCAAGAACGCCAAGAGCTTGAATCAGCAAAACGTAAAGCAGCGGCACTACGTGCGCGCGCTGAAGCTGCGCTAGAAGCAGACGAAGAAGCGGATGAAGAAGAGTAATCTTAGCTTTAAATAAAAAAACCGCCGAATGGCGGTTTTTTTGTGCTCTTAATATGAGTGACCTGGTTTAGCGGAACTGACCAACCTCAGGTAGAAACTCAAATCCGGCAGTGGCTAATTTAGTTTGCAAAGCTTGTTTATCAATATCGAAAAACTTAACCAGCTCATCAAGATCACCAGTGAATTCATCACGCAACTTTAAGTTTATGATACTCATTAGCATGATAGGGTCCATGCTCTCAAATTTAGCCAAATCCATACTAATCCTCAAAATCTGAAATCAACAGGTTTGCGGCAGCAAAAGCTGCTTTCTCACGTATTGATTTATCGAGAGTTGTATCGGCTGCAATTTCATTTAATGTACGCACTGCGCAAGTAATGGCTTGCGGGATGTAGCCTTGATCACCACTACCAATCTGCGCGTAAAGCTCGCGCACTAAATCACAACAATCGTAAACTTTCATCGTTTTACTTCCAATTAAATGAGAACTTATCTCAATATACACATTGTGTTTGGCAAACTCAAAGATTGCGATTGCGCTATCTCAAGCCTTGGTCTGAGTTGGATTAAATTTGCTCAATCGATGCGATAACACATGACGAATCCGGTTAAAACTTAGTGGCTGAGCTCCAATTCAAGCTGCTGAATAACTTCTGCTGCCAAGTTAAGTTGTTTTGCTAACTCTTGCAGATACGCCTTTTCCATGAAGTTTTGCTCATCGATGATGATTAATGAAGCAAGATACACCTCGGATGCCTGTTGTGGTGTCGTCGCTAACTGAGCGATTTGAGCCGGGTCGAGCGGTTTGTTGAGTTCCTGGTGGATAAGTGCTTTAAGCTGCTCATCAGCACCCGCTTGAGCAATCGCAGATTCAATATGCGCCATCTCTGTTTCATCTACGTGACCGTCGGCTTTTGCCGCCGCGATCATCGCTTTAAGAATTAACTGTTCATGAACATTATTTTGGGCGTCAAAAGTGTCATTGCTTGGTGTAGCTGGGCTGGTTTGGTTTGCTTGCCAGTCGTTATAAACCTTATAAGCTAGCGCACCAAGAGCCGCTGCACCACCCACTTTTAAAGCGTTCTTGCCGACTTTTTTGCCCATCTTTTTACTCTTTTTAGACCCCATCAGCAGATTGACTAGACCACCACCGACAGCACCAGCACCAAGAGACTTGATGGTGTTTGAGGTTGATGGTTTTTTCAGTTGCTCTTGTCCTTGACGGACAATGTCAGAGTTAAGAGCTTGATTAAGTAATGATTTAAGATCCATATTCACCTCTAGTAAATGATGCTAAAACGGGTTTAGTTGCGTCGCTAGCATTACCTTAGCAAACGAACAATGAACAGAAGATTAATAGGAAAACGCAAAGAAAATGGAAGAAGAATTAATAGACAATAAAAAAGCGAACGCAATGTTCGCTTTTTGGGTTTTAAATCAGGGTGATCCTATTCTGCTGCGTAACCATGCATATGAAGTTGCTCGCCATCTAAAAATGCTTTTCCTGAGCGCATTTCTAAACGATCTTCAACAAACCACTTTGCTACCATAGGGTAGATACGGTGCTCTTGGTTTTGCACGCGCTCAGTTAGGCTTTCGACATTGTCTTCGTCAAAAATAGGCACCTTAGCTTGTAAGATCACAGGACCGCCATCAAGCTGCTCGGTGACAAAGTGAACGCTAGTACCATGCTCTTCATCACCAGCATGAATTGCCCGTTGATAGGTATTCAGTCCCGGATACTTAGGTAGCAGGGAAGGGTGAATGTTGATCATACGCCCTAAGTAATGGCGTACAAATTCACCACTCAATATACGCATATAGCCTGCTAGGATAATTAAATCAGGCTTGAATTCATCGATTTGGCGCATCAGCTCATGATCAAACGCATCACGAGTATCGAATGCTTTAGGATCGAGAAACACTCCAGCTGCGCCCGCCTTGGTTGCACGTTCAAGGGCATAAGCTTCCGCTTTATTTGAGAATACAGCGGTAACTTTACCTTGCGTGATCGTGCTATCACAGGCGTCAATGATCGCTTGAAGATTGGTACCGTTTCCGGAAACTAAAACTACAATACTCTTCATAACTTAGATGATCTCTACTTGCTCTTCACCTGCTTGAGCAGGTGCAATTTTGCCGATAACCCATGCGTTCTCGCCTTCTTGCTGTAATAGTTTTACAGCGGCATCAGCTTGGTCGGCAGGAAGGGCAACAATCAGACCAACACCACAGTTAAATGTGCGATACATTTCATGAGTGGTGACATTACCTTGCTCTTGTAGCCATTTGAAAATTGCAGGCCATTGCCAGCTATTACCTTCAACGACCGCTTTTGTGCCTTGTGGAAGTACGCGAGGAATATTTTCCCAGAAACCACCACCTGTAATGTGCGAAATTGCATGAATGTCATGCTCTGCAATCATTTTAAGTGCTGATTTGATATAAATTTTCGTTGGTTCAAGGAGGTGCTCACCAATCGTGCGACCTTCAAGCTCTTGATTAATATCGGCGGCTGAAACTTCTAGAATCTTACGGATTAACGAGTAGCCGTTCGAGTGTGGGCCGCTTGAACCCACGGCGATAAGTGCATTACCAGCCGCGACTTTAGTGCCGTCAATAATCTCTTCTTTTTCAACAACACCAACACAGAAGCCTGCGACATCGTAATCTTCGCCTTCATACATGCCTGGCATTTCTGCGGTTTCACCACCGATGAGAGAACATCCAGCTTGTACACAACCCTCAGCAATACCAGAAACAACGTCAGCCGCGGTATCGACATCCAGTTTGCCCGTTGCGTAGTAGTCTAAGAAAAAGAGAGGCTCACCACCCTGCACGATAAGGTCATTCACACACATGGCAACCAAATCGATACCGATGGTGTCATGTTTGTTCATATCCAACGCAAGGCGCAATTTAGTACCCACACCGTCGGTACCTGACACTAACACTGGTTGCTTGTATTTGGTTGGCAGTTCGCAAAGTGCGCCAAAGCCACCAATACCACCCATAACTTCTGGGCGACGAGTACGTTTTACTGCACCTTTAATACGATCGACAAGTGCATTACCTGCATCGATATCAACGCCAGCGTCTTTATAGCTTAGAGAAGTATTATTGCCACTCACGGGAAGTCCTCGGTCTAATAAATTGGATATGAGAAATCGGGCGCTATTCTAACAGTGGATAAAGTACAATAGCAAACGTTTGCGTTGGTTTTTTATCTTACACTAAATCAAGAAATACTGCGCGAAATCGTTTATAATCTGAAGGTTTATTTAAAGAAAACCAAAAAGCCGGAGATGGACATGAAAGTTGTTGAAGTTAAGCACCCTCTTGTTAAACACAAAATTGGTCTAATGAGAGAAGGTGACATCAGCACGAAGCGCTTCCGTGAATTAGCGACAGAAGTTGGTAGCCTACTGACTTATGAAGCAACCGCGGACTTTGAAACTGAGAAAGTAACCATTGAAGGCTGGAATGGTCCAGTTGAAGTTGATCAAATCAAAGGTAAAAAAGTAACAGTAGTGCCGATTCTACGTGCTGGTCTTGGCATGATGGACGGTGTACTTGAACATATGCCAAGCGCACGTATCAGTGTTGTAGGTGTTTACCGTGATGAAGAAACACTTGAGCCAGTACCGTACTTCAATAAGCTAGCATCAAACATCGACGAGCGTATTGCGCTAGTTGTTGACCCAATGCTAGCAACGGGTGGCTCGATGATCGCAACAATTGATCTTCTAAAAGAGAAGGGCTGTCAGTCTATCAAAGTACTTGTACTTGTTGCTGCGCCTGAGGGTATTGAAGCTCTTGAACGCGCACACCCTGAAGTTGAACTTTACTGTGCTGCTATCGACGAGAAGCTGAATGACAAAGGTTACATCGTTCCGGGTCTAGGTGACGCGGGTGATAAAATCTTCGGTACTAAATAGTAATACCAAGTAATGAAAAAGGGGAGCGCTTGCTCCCCTTTGTTTTTTCTGCTTACAAAATGACAGCTTTTTATATAGCTATCATTGGTTCAACGTTGCTCATTTGCCATCTAACCGTAGCTATTTTTTTAAACCTAATGTACCACCCACGCGAGGCTGGTTATTTGGTCTTGCCTGTTCACCATTGCGCTTCGGCTTTTGGAAAGGTTTTCCTTTATTAGCAGAAGATGCACCACCACTAAAACCACTGTTTGAAGAAGAGTGATTACGCCCTTTTTTTGAGTTTGGCGCGTGACGAAACTCATCGGCATTACGACCTTTAAAAGTGCGTTCTTTTTGGTTACGACGTGCAGTCGATGTTTGGTTTTCTTCGCGGCTATCAAATAGCTTAGCATCAGTGGCTTTGCGAATGTGCTTACCTTTTGAATCGGTTTTTGATGCTTCTTCAGTGCTAACTGAACCTTCACACATAGCGTGAATTTCATTGATTTCAGCATCAGTTAGGTAGCGCCAACGACCATTTGGAATATCATCTAAGGTAATATTCATAATGCGCACACGACGAAGTTTGAATACTTCATAACCAAGTGCTTCACACATACGGCGAATTTGACGGTTTAAGCCTTGCGTTAACACAATACGGAATGAGAATTTGGTCTCTTTAGTTACTTTACAAGGCAAAGTGACAGTATCGAGGATCTCCACGCCAGAACCCATACGATGGATAAAGTCGTCGGTGATTGGTCTATCTACACGAACCACATACTCTTTTTCATGGCTATTACCAGCTCGGAGGATCTTATTAACGATATCCCCATCGTTGGTTAGGAAAATAAGACCATCAGAGGGTTTATCTAAACGTCCAATCGGGAAAATACGGGATTTATGACCAATAAAGTCAACAATATTGCCTGGAATGTCACGCTCGGTAGTACAAGTAATACCCGTTGGTTTATTTAAGGCAATATAAATAGGTTTTTCTTTAGACTTTAGTGGTTTGTTATCGATGCATACATCATCACCTGGCATGACTTTGGTCCCCATTTCTGGGATTTTGCCATTAATGGTGACACGACCTTGGTCAATTAGCTTGTCTGCTTCGCGGCGCGAACAGTAGCCAGTTTCACTGATGTATTTATTTAAGCGTTTCGCATTTTCTTGTGACATAAGATTTCTCTCAACGTTTCCCAACGGCAAATGTAGTTCGTCATGTTTATCCATACCATGACGTAAATCGATAGGCGGCGATTGTAACAGTCACTTGGCTATTAGCCCATTCGTTTTTGATGGCGTTCGCGGTTGTCTAACTTTTTCTCATCACTTTTGCGCAATAGAATATATATCGCCCCGGTACCACCGTGGAATTGCTGCGCAGTGTGGACACACTGCACATCGCTGATTTGAGTTAACCAATGCGCAACGTAACTCTTCATTAAGGCGGGTGGGTTTGAGCGTTCTCCGCGTCCATGAATAATGATCACAGTGCGAAGATCCATACGCATACATTGCTTGAGAAAGTTGACCACTTCATCACGGGCTTGTTGTAACGTTTTTCGATGCAAATCGAGCTTAGCTTGAATAGGGTACTTAGCTAAGCGAAGTTTGCGATATACACCATCTTGAACACCATTGCGTTTAAACTCGATGACGTCATGGGGTTTGAGCATTGGCGCATTATCTAAGGATAGGTATTCAGGATCGTGTTCAGCTAAGGAAACAGCGGCTTCACGCTTAGCGAACTGAGCTTCACTGACGTGGTGAGACTTTCTCAGTTCAGCTGTGTCGTTGTGTAGGGGTTTAACATCCCCCATCATTTGTTGGAACAAGTCGAAGTCGTCTTGAGACATAACGGCATCTCAGGGTAGGAGTTCAATAGAGCAATTATACCTACTCTAGTATTAGTTTGATCATATTTTCTAAATAGAACGCATAAAAAACCGAAGTAGACAGAAAATCTACTTCGGTGCAAAGCGCTTGGCTACAAAATAGCTCAGCTTAGCGATTCTAGTGAGGAGATTTGTCAGTCATCACCTTGTAAATGAAGAAACCGCCATAAAATAGCATTAGACCTACAGTGACAAATATTACGATCATTGACGAAAGTCCAACTGCATTACCAAAAAGGAGATCGAGCCAAAAGTCCATGTTTCCTCCAAAGTTCCGAAGACAAAGCCAAGGTTAACTTTTGAGCATAAAAACATACTGATCTGGATCAATTGTATCTCTAAGGTTGCTAAAATGTTTTCTTTGGTGTGTTTTTCGTCACAAATTGTAGCCCGTTGATGCTGTTTTAGGCAAACGGACCAAGTTGGCGAATAAAGTGAGTAAAATCACTTGTGTTGCGCGCGATAATCCGTAATATACACATCCGTTGACGGGCAATAAGCCTGAATAAAACATCTCGGTGAATAGCGCAGCTTGGTAGCGCATCTGGTTTGGGACCAGAGGGTCGGGGGTTCGAATCCCTCTTCACCGACCATCTTAAAAAAAGCCTCAGCAGAAATGCTGAGGCTTTTTTGCATTTATCGCTAACAAAAACGTTTGTTGATGGTTAAGAAAAACGGGCTCAATCAGTAAGAATTGAGTGCCGTGTTGTTTCTACCCCTCTGGCTACCGCAGTTGATGAACCTCAGATATGTGACTGTTAAAAATACCGTGACGTATTTGTTTTTAGATCAAATACCTAAGTATCAGTACTTAAACTCACAATTCGCAGTCGTACTTTTAGAGCGTTGAGTCACGGTAAAACCTTGGGCTTGTAAAAGTTCAAGTACACTATTTCTACCAAGCAAGTGCAGTGCACCGACAACGATCAGGTAATTTCCTTCATGGTTAGGGAATAGTGTTCCATTGGCAAGCTGCTTCGCCCAATCTCTATTGCGCTGAAACAGAAACGCGTCTTCTAGCTCTGGCGACATCTCCGATAATCGTGCAAACTCATTGAGTTTATTGATATCGCCATGTTTCCAGCTCTTAATTAAGCAATGTGCGGCGTCTTCCATGTGGTCAAAATCATCGATGGCGCTGGTAAGTAATTCCTCACCACCATTGGGTAAGCGAGCGAGTAAGTTTATTTGGAATTGCATTGTCTCAAGGCTATATACTTGTTTTCCTTGAGCTGATGCTTGGCTTAATAACCATAAATCGACGCCATCTTGCGCCTTGTAACCCAAATATTCAACAAGCTTCATTTGTATGGTGAGTGCACTTGCCCATGGCGGTGCCAGTAATAATTGCTGGTCATTTATACCGAGTAGCTTCGAGATGCCGATGAGTTCTTTTTGTCTCGCATCACTGAGAACTTGTTGAGTCGTCACCGTTGTTGACGGGTATTGGACGCCTGAAGTATTACGAATATCCGTTTCTACAACGATACCATTTGAATGCTGGAGGAATGTGGTTAAGTTAGTAGGGAGTGGATACATACTGTCGTCACCAACATGTACTGAACCTGTAATAAGGTAATTCAGCTTTCCTTTACTTGCTTGCCAATAGAGAGGCTCAGCCATTGCGAAGCTTGATGTCAGTATCAGTACAAGGCAGTAAATTCTTTTCATTGCAGTCCCTAGTTGGAAAAGTTGACTTTACGATAACAAGTTATTGTTTATAAGCATGAACGGGAAGTGGCCTGTTGGCAATGCGTAAGTCTTACAGATATTACATATCAACTTAATATCGATTAGTTTCCTGAATGAAAAAAGCGTTAAGTGACTGCGACTAAATTTTCACTGTGAATTAACTCGCAATATTTACTCATTTTCACAGCGCTAACCATAGCTCTAGGCACAAAAAAGCCCGGCGTAGACCGGGCTGAATTATTGTTATCGAGCTAATCTTAAGCTATTTGAGCTTGTTGCTCTTCAATTTGTTGCTCGGTACTCATTGGTGATTCGGCACCATGCATCCAGCGAACAAGAGTGTTAGAGAACAATAATAGGATAACACCACTAATAGTTGCTGTTACAGCAATGCCACTGAAGATGGCTAATGCACCCAACTCGCCAACGTGAGAGCCAACGTAACCCGCAACATAGTTTGCGATCGCATTACAGCCAAACCATGCGCCCATCATTAATGATGCAAGACGCAGTGGAGCTAGTTTTGTTACAAGTGATAGACCAATCGGTGATAGACACAACTCGCCTAGCGTATGGAAGAAGAATGCACCCACTAGCCACATCATAGATGTTTTTACTGTGGTATCGCCACCTTGCTCCATTACCGCACCCATCATGCATAGGAAGCCTAGTGCTAAGAAGAACATTGCCATTGCAAACTTCACAGGTGAATTTGGTTCACGTTTACCCAGTTTCACCCATAGAACGGCTAGTACAGGGGCAAGAGTGATGATGAAGAATGGATTTAGCGACTGGAACCATGCTGCTGGAATTTCAAAACCACCAATCATACGGTCAGTGTATTGCTGGGTGTAAATGTTCATCAAACCGCCAGCTTGTTCAAAACCAGCCCAAAATACGATAGTAAACAAGCTCATCACGAGGATAACTTTGATACGATCAAACTCTTCTTTGGTTAGTGGTTCTTTCTTCGATGAGTTTTTCGATGCAAGATCACGTTTCGCCGCTGGTTCACGACCAATATCACCAAGCCAGGATTGCGCTAGGCTCATTTGCATAACTAGGCTCATAAGCATACCAATACCAGCAGCAATGAAACCGGCTTTCCAACCAAATTCGTTGGTAACAGAGCCTGAGATAACACCCGCGAGTAGTGCACCGATGTTGATACCCATGTAGAAAATAGTAAATGCACCATCACGGCGGTTATCACCGTCTTTATATAGGTGACCTACCATGGTTGAGATATTTGGCTTAAATAGACCGTTACCAGCAATTAGTAGCGCTAGACCAAGGTAAAAGCTATGTAATTCAGTGAGACCAAGCATGCCTGAAGGAATAGCAAGAGTGAATTGACCAATTGCCATTAACGCACCACCGATCAGAATAGATCGACGTTGGCCAAGGTAGTTATCAGCTAACCATCCACCAATCAGTGGAGTAATGTAGACGAGTCCAGTATAGATGCCGTAGAGATCTAGAGCATCTTTAGTCGACCAACCTAAACCGCCATTTAAAGTCGTATCTGTTAAATACAGTACTAAAATTGCGCGCATTGCGTAGTATGAGAATCGTTCCCAAAGTTCAGTACCGAAGAGCAAGAACAGCCCGCGAGGGTGTCCAAAAATTTGATGATGCTGTGTTTGCATAAATTTTACTAATAGTTTTTGTTAAAGAATATTATGTGGGAACATCTATACCGTAGAATATTTCATATTGCAAATTATTAGTTTGTAGGTTTTTGCATGTTTTTTGTGACAACTGTATGTTTTTTGGTGGTTTCTGTAACCAGATGAGTGTTTTTTAGCAGAAGTAAAACTTAGGTTTCATATTTGTAGAACTGTTAAAGATCAAAGAGTTCCAGTTTTTCAATTAAAGAAAAAGGGGCGCTAAGCGCCCCTTCGGTGTCAGTATCAATATCTATTAGTAAGCGTCGTTATGAACCGCTTTTACCGCGCGACCTGATGGATCTGCGCAATTTTTGAATGACTCATCCCATTCAATGGCTTTTGCTGATGAACAAGCAACAGAAGGTCCACCTGGAACACACTCCGCAGCGGAAGGCAGTGGGAACAGCTCTTCAAAGATTTCGCGGTATACGTAACCTTCTTTAGTTGTTGGTGTGTTGTATGGGAAACGATACGCCGCTGTTTCCATCTGCTGATCGGTCACTTTCTCTTCAGCAACAGATTTTAGAGTATCGATCCAACCGTAGCCAACACCATCAGAGAACTGCTCTTTTTGACGCCAAGCAATAGACTCTGGTAGGTAGTGTTCAAAACACTCACGAAGGATATGTTTCTCCATCTTGCCGTTGCCACACATTTTATCTGCTGGGTTTAGGCGCATTGCGACATCGATAAATTCTTTATCTAGGAATGGTACTCGTCCTTCTACGCCCCATGCCGCCAAAGATTTATTGGCACGCGCACAGTCGAACATGTTCAGAGCCAGTAGTTTACGTACGGTTTCTTCATGGAATTCTTGTGCGTTAGGCGCTTTATGGAAGTAGAGGTAACCACCAAAGATTTCGTCAGCACCTTCACCCGATAGCACCATTTTGATGCCCATTGCTTTGATTTTACGCCCCATTAGGAACATAGGTGTTGATGCTCGAATGGTGGTGACATCGTATGTTTCAATGTGGTAAATCACATCACGTATCGCGTCGAGACCTTCTTGAATGGTGTAGGTCATTTCATGGTGAACGGTACCGATCTGTTCTGCAACTTCACGAGCCGCTTTCAGATCTGGTGCGTCTTCTAATCCTACTGCGAATGAATGCAACTGTGGCCACCATGCTTCTGATTTCTCGTCGTCTTCAATGCGCATTGCGGCAAAGCGTTTCGCTACTGCAGAAGTAATAGAAGAATCTAAACCACCAGACAGCAATACACCGTATGGAACGTCTGTCATTAACTGGCGCTTAACGGCAGCTTCAAGCGCTTCAGTCAGTTCTTCTTTGCTTGAGTGATTGTTCTGTACCGCTGCGTATTCGTTCCAATCGCGGATGTAGTAACGTTGTGGCTCACTGTCGGCACTGCCGTAGTAGCTACCAGGAGGAAATTCGCTGATGGTTTTACAAACAGGCACTAGAGCTTTCATTTCAGATGCTACATAGTAGTTACCATGCTCATCATAGCCTTGGTACAAAGGAATAATACCAATGTGGTCACGACCAATCAGGTATTGGTCTTTCTCTTCATCATAAAGAACGAAGGCGAAGATACCATTTAGCTCTTCTAGTAGTGCTTCGCCCATATCTTGGTAAAGCGCTAAAATAACTTCACAGTCAGAGTCGGTTTGGAAGTCGTATTTGTCTTCGTAACGAGCGCGGATCTCTTTGTGGTTGTAGATCTCGCCATTAACAGCAAGTATGTGTTTGCCATTTGGGCTGTAGATAGGTTGAGCGCCACTATTTAAACCGACGATGGCTAAACGCTCATGGGCAAGAATTGCGTTATCTGAAGTGTAAATGCCTGACCAATCAGGGCCGCGATGACGTAATTTCTTAGACATCTCAAGTGCCACTGGGCGTAATTGGGCAGCATCACTTTTTATATCTAAAATGCCAAAAATTGAACACATACTAATCCCTTATTTAAACCGTATTTATCTGTTACCTATAAATTTGCCATTGTGGTTAAAAAAATCAACCGTAAACGATAAAAAAAATGACAAAACAACTGATGAATTAAATAATATTTAATATATTTCTATTATGTTAAAAAAAATCCACCTCATGGTGGATTTTTGTGTAATTATCGTGCCTTTTGTGGTTGAAACCAATCAAATCATATTTTTTGAAACTGAGGTTTGAGTTGTTCACATACATTGCCAGCAAAACCACTACCCGCTTCGTTATAAATATTAAATGCTGCATCAACACCATTCTCGATTAAGGTATCGATTTGGTCTTGGTATTCGGCAATGGCGGCTATCTGTCCTTGATAATTGCGCAGTTGTAACTGCTCCAATGCTGTTTGGTTACCTTGGTGATGGGGCATCGCCAGTAAAACCAGTTTTACATTGGCTGTGTCGAGGATCCGCTCCCAGAAGTCAGGGTCGGTTGCATCACCCTCAATGACGTTGCGTCCGAGTGCTTGATGGACATTAGCGGCTTCCTCTCTAACTTCTATACCTAAGCAAATCTTTCCATATCGACTTATTAACTCGTCATAGGCGCCAGTGCCAATTCGGCCCATACCAAGAATGAGCACTTGTGCGCAGCCTGGATTAATCAATTGATCTCGCTGGTGGAGTTTTTCAGCAGCATGTTCTTTTAACCAGCGACCAGAGCGTTGGTAGAGATCGTGACCTTTGCGATTGATAGGTGCTGCGATAACAAAAGAAATTGAAACAGCAATGGCGAGTGCTACAAGAATATCACCGCTCATCCAGCCCATCTTAAATGCTAATCCGCTGACGATAAGACCAAATTCACTAAAGTTGAATAAGCTTAAAGAAGCAAGTAACGAAGTACGTACGCGGAACTTAAATGCATTGAGCACCAAGAAGTAGAGCACCCCTTTTAAAGGCAAAAGTAGGAGGAATAGCAAAGCTAGCGCAAAGCCAGTCATCGTTGGTTGTTCAGATAGACCGATATTGAGGAAAAAGCAGACTAAGAAAAGCTCTTTCAGATTAAACAGTGATTTAGAGAGCTCTGATGCCTTCTTATGCCCGGCAAGCAACATGCCTAAGATCAGGGCGCCGAGATCGGCTTTTATGCCGACCAGTTCAAATAAGCCTGCACCAACTACAAGAGCAAAGAAGATACCAAACAGCACCAACATTTCACCGTGCCCGACCCAATCGAGTAACTTGTAAAATAGTGGTCTTAATAATGGAAGCGCGAAGAGGGCAACGGCATACCATTCCGGTAGCTTACCAGTCGATGCGGTAAGGAAAATAACGGCAAAAATATCCTGCATAACCAAGATACCAATGGCCAATGTACCGTAGGTGGCATTCATTTCCCCTTTTTCTTGCAGTGACTTAACGGCAAATACAGTACTAGAGAATGATAACGCAAAACCTAACAGAACGATTTGTTCCAAATTCATCGATGCTATCGTGCTAACACCCAGTACTTTAAGTAGCAATAATGCGACGCTGAATAAAGCGGTTGAGAGCAAGTTATGGACGGTAGCCCCAGCCCAAATTTCTTGGGATAGTAGGGTTTTGATATCGAGTTTTAGACCAATGGTAAAAAGAAGAAGAGTAACACCGAGATCTGCCAGTGTAATAATGGTGTCATTGGTACTATAGCCAAGGGCATTTAAGCCAAAACCCGCGAGCAAGAACCCAACCAGAGGAGGGAGGTTGCACTTAAGGGAGAGGAAACCTGCAGCAAACGCAGCGGTGATTAAGATAAGTTCCATACAATTTAAATCATTAAATCCTTAAAAATAGAAAGGCTACGTCACTGACGTAGCCTTGTATTCTAACGCAACAGTTTGCTTAATCTATCAATCTTCAAGCAATTTTTGTAACAAAACGCCGTTTAACATCGCTCTTTTGATCATTGCAAACGCACTTAATGTCGGTTGTTTATCAATTTTTGAAGCGACGATAGGTAAATCGGTATGGAAAGTGGTTAATGACTGGTTTTCCACATTACGTCGAATAGCAGGGAAGAGAATTTCTTCACATGACGTGATATCACCGGCAATGATGACCTTTTGCGGGTTAAATAAGTTGATGGTGATCGCGACGGCTTTACCTAATTGGTTACCTACGCGCACTAAACTTTGTTTTGCCAGTTCATCGCCTTGGTTAGCATGCTCACACACCTCTTTGATGGTGATAGAGTCTAATTGAGATAAACTAGATTCGTAGCCTTGCGCAATGAGTTTTTTAACGCGATCTACAATCGCTGGGTTTGCTGCAACGGTCTCCAAGCAACCAAAGTTACCACATTGGCACTGCTCACCCAGAGGATCTATTTGAATATGACCAATCTCACCAACGTTACGGTTAAAGCCAAGGAAGACCTGCCCATTAACAATAATACCCGCGCCAGTACCACGATGCACACTGACTAAGATAGAATCTTGGCAATCTTTACTTGCCCCAAAGTAATGCTCCGCCAACGCCATTCCGCGAACGTCATTACCAACGAAACATTCAACATGGAAAGTATTACGGATTAAATCACCCAACGCTAAGTTGTCGACATTGATGTTAGGCATATATTCCACAACCCCAGACTCAGGGTTAACTAAGCCTGGTAAAGCAACGCCAATCGCAATCAGCTGGTTGATGCTTGATTGGTTGTATTGGATAAAGTTCTTTAGAAATAGCAGCAGACCATCAATTAACTCACCTTGAGTGGTGTAGTAGAATTCTTGGTAATCGTTAGCAAGCTCTTTACCACCGAGGTCGAAAAGACTGAACTGAATGTAATCTCGCCCTAAACGTACTGCCACCGAGTGGAAAGGCTCCACTTCAGTCGTTAACGATATTGCACGACGACCACCTGTTGAAGCCTGCTGAGCGACCTCTTTAACGAGACCGCGTTCAAGCAATTGGCGGGTTATTTTTGTCACGCTAGCTGGCGCTAATTGGCTAACATCAGCCACTTGGATCCTAGAGATAGGACCTTGTTGGTCAATCAGCCTGTAAACCGCTGCACTGTTTAGTTGTTTAACTAAATCTACGTTACCTATTTGTCCGCCATTCATGTTTACACTTGCTCGTATTGTCCGTTAACAATATTCGCTTGGATAGTGAAGTCACGATCAAAGACAGTCAGGTTTGCCACCATACCTTTCTTGATACGACCAAGTTTGTGGTCAACACTGATTGCTTTCGCAGGATACAAAGTAGCCATGCGGAGTGCTTCATCCAAAGCGATTCCGACGTGCTCAACAGTATTTTGTACTGCTTCGATCATAGTGAGCGCTGAGCCGCCAAGTGTGCCATTCTCATCAACACACTTACCATCACGGTAATATACTTTCTTACCTACAAAAATAAAGTATTCCATGTCAGCACCTGCAGGAGCTGTGGCATCGGTCACTAATACTAATTTTTCGCCCTTAATTTTGTGAGCGATTCGAATATTAGCGTAGTCAACATGGAAACCATCAGCGATGACACCAGCGTAAACATCTGATGTATCGTAAATTGCGCCAACAACACCCGGTTCGCGACCTACGATAGGTGTCATTGCGTTAAATAGGTGAGTGGCGAAAGTAATGCCGTGTTCAAAACTTTGGCGTGCTTCTGCATACGTTGCGTTGGTGTGACCAATAGAGACAACAATACCTGCTTTATGTAGGCGTTCAATGTGCGCAGGGTTGTTGTGTTCTGGTGCTAAAGTGACTTTAGCGATTACATCAGCATTGTCGCAAATAAAGTCAACCATGCTGTCATCCGATGGGCGGATGTAGTCCACGCTATGAATGCCTTTTTTGGCAACGTTTAAATATGGTCCTTCTAGGTGAAGACCTAGCGATTGGTTTTGATGTTTCGCATGGTAGTCGCGAGCTGCTGCTACCGCTTGGCGCATATTCTCGTCAGATGATGTAATCAATGTCGGTAGGAAGCTAGTACAGCCAGACCTCAGGTTAGCTTCATGCATAATTTGCATGGTTTCAGCGGTTATTTCGTCGTTAAACATCACGCCACCACAACCATTTAGCTGTAAGTCGATAAAACCAGGGCTTAAGTTGGCACCATGAAGATCACGAGCTTCGATGTCCTCTGAGAGTTCAGCGATAGGGCAAACAGACTCGATAAGACCGTTATTTATGATCACAGCATGGTCAACGAGAACATCGTTGCCTGTGTAAATTTTACAGTTAGTTAGCGCATACATGATTAGCTAATCCTTATAGGTTGAAATCTGGAAATCTATGCGATTCAAATCGAAGATAATTTCCTCACTTGTCTACTTAATTTGTGAGCTTCAATTAGACCGCGAAATATCTTTAGCAAAGGATGATTCTGACCTCTGTTAGCTCCAGTTGTGTGCTTTCCGTCGCGAAAAAAATCCATTCTAATTTATAATGTAGTCATAACGCTTGAAGCCTTGCTATGTCAGACTTTAGTCTTGCTATGAGCTTTCATCAGTAGCGGAAATAATATCTGCTATTTGTCATTTTTTTGAATTGTAAAATAAGTTTTATGATCTCGCTAGCAAAAACCTTCGATCATGCCCTATTCTGGTGATTATGATCACAAATGATAAGGTTTTAATTTGCGGAGCAAAATTAATATCATAAACTGACTTCGACTAATATTGAGCAACATAAAAAAAGTAGCTCGGCCAAAATACAAATCCTATAGGGGGAACTTAAGGTGAATATTCTTGGATATGCACAGAAGCTAGGTAAAGCACTTATGCTACCTATCGCAACGCTTCCAGTTGCGGCGCTTCTACTACGTTTGGGTCAAGGCGACCTGTTAGACATTCCGTTTATGGCACAAGCTGGTGGTGCAATTTTCGGTAACCTTCCACTATTATTCGGTCTAGGTATCGCGATCGGTCTTTCTAAAGACGGTAACGGTGCTGCTGGTCTTGCGGGTGCGGTTGCGTACTTCGTATTAACAGCAACGGCAACAACAATCAACGCTGACGTTAACATGTCATTCTTTGCTGGTATCATTGCTGGTATCATCGCAGGTCACTCATACAACGCTTTCCATATGACACGTCTTCCTGAGTGGCTGGCCTTCTTCGCAGGTAAACGTCTGGTGCCAATTATGGCCGGTCTGTTTGCTCTGGTTGCGGGTGCGATAGCAGGTGTTGTATGGCCTTCAATTCAAGGCGGTCTTGACGCTCTAGCACATGCGGTATCAACTTCTGGCGCTGGTGGTCAGTTTGTTTACGGTGCTCTTAACCGTGCGCTTATTCCTGTTGGTCTACACCACGTACTAAACTCATACTTCTGGTTCGGTATGGGTACTTGTCAAGAGATTGTAGTTGCAGGCGCATCTGCTGCAGGTCAAGCTCTACCATCACTAAAACAGTTGTGTATTGACCCTGCTCTAGCGAAAACTCTAGTTGCTGGCCAAGAGTACACGTTCAACTTTGTTAACTCAGTGACTCCTGAAATCACTGCAACTGTTAACACAGTAACTGAAACAGTTAAATCTGGTGACCTACACCGTTTCTTCGGCGGCGATAAGTCTGCTGGTGTATTCATGAACGGTTTCTTCCCAGTAATGATGTTCGGTCTACCTGGTGCAGCACTAGCTATGTACCTAGCAGCTCCTGCTGAGAAACGCAGCCAAGTTGGTGGCGCACTATTCTCTGTAGCATTCTGTTCATTCCTAACGGGTATCACAGAGCCGCTAGAATTCATGTTCGTATTCCTAGCTCCAGCTCTATACGCAATGCACGCTGTATTTACTGGTCTATCTCTAGTAGTAGCTAACATGTTTGGTACTCTGCACGGCTTCGGCTTCTCTGCAGGTCTAATCGACTTCCTACTAAACTGGGGTCTTGCGACTAAACCACTAGTTCTACTAGTAATTGGTCTAGGTTTTGGTGCTCTATACTTCTTCACATTCAGCTTCGCAATCCGCGCATTCAACTTGAAATCGCCAGGTCGTGAAGATGATGACGAAGCAGTAGCAGCGCCAGCAGCTGATGCAGCAAAAGGTGACCTAGCTCGTCAATACCTAAAAGCTCTAGGTGGTCATGACAACCTAACTTCAATTGACGCTTGTATCACTCGTCTACGTCTTACTCTAAAAGACCGCTCTGTAGCTAACGAAGATGTTCTTAAGAAGCTTGGCGCGAAAGGTGTTGTGAAACTAGGTGAAAATAACCTACAGGTTATCCTTGGTCCTCTAGCTGAAATCGTCGCTGGCGAAATGAAAGCTATCGGTGCTAACGAAGACCTATCTGATGTAAAACTTCCATAATAACCAAAAGTTAGAATGTTAGTGTAAAAGCCTCCTTCGGGAGGCTTTTTTGCGTTTGCGCACATATAAAACTTAGCTTGGTTAAATAACCATCATTCGTGTGTGATTATTTCTCAATATTAGGTCAGTTATAGTTGTGTCTTGTGCAAGAATTGTGGATGATAAGTCGCTATATGCTCTGAGAAGTTTACTTATGCTCTTGGAGCCTTTTTTTTCTGACAATACTAAAATATCTGAGGTGCTATAGATGAGTGAAGCTGAAGCTCGTCCATCGAATTTTATTCGCCAAATCATTGATAAAGATTTAGCAGATGGGACACACACAAGCGTGCATACTCGTTTCCCGCCAGAGCCAAATGGCTACTTGCATATCGGTCACGCGAAGTCAATTTGCCTAAACTTTGGTATTGCTCAGGACTATCAGGGTAAGTGTAATCTACGTTTTGATGATACAAACCCAGAAAAAGAAGACGTTGAATACGTTGAGTCAATTAAGAATGATGTGTCTTGGTTAGGCTTCGAGTGGGATGGTGAAGTGTGTTATTCATCAGACTACTTCGATAAGCTTTACGGGTACGCCGTGGAATTAATTAACAAAGGCTTAGCGTATGTTGAAGAGCTAAGTCCTGAGCAGATCCGTGAGTACCGTGGCACACTTACCCAACCAGGTAAGCCAAGCCCATACCGTGACCGTAGCGTAGAAGAAAACTTAGCGCTATTTGAAAAAATGCGTGATGGTGGCTTTGAAGAAGGTAAAGCATGTCTTCGTGCGAAAATCGATATGGCGTCATCGTTTATCGTAATGCGCGATCCTGTTATCTACCGCGTGCGTTTTGCTTCTCACCACCAAACGGGTGACAAGTGGTGCATTTACCCAATGTACGATTTCACGCACTGTATTTCTGATGCGTTAGAGCATATTACTCACTCTATTTGTACGCTTGAGTTCCAAGACAACCGTCGTCTATACGATTGGGTTCTTGAGAATATCACTATTGACTGTCAACCACGTCAGTATGAGTTCAGCCGTCTAAATCTAGAATACACAGTGATGTCTAAGCGTAAGCTTAGCCAACTAGTGACTGAGAAGTTGGTTAATGGCTGGGATGACCCACGCATGCCGACTATCTCTGGTCTACGTCGTCGTGGTTTCACGCCTTCGGCTATTCGTGAATTCTGTAAGCGTATTGGCGTGACTAAGCAAGACAACATGATCGAAATGAGCTCTCTAGAGTCATGTATTCGTGATGATCTTAATGAAAACGCACCACGCGCAATGGCTGTGCTTGATCCAGTTAAAGTTGTAATTGAAAACTTCGAAGAAGGTAAAGTTGAAACTTTAACGGTTGCTAATCACCCGAACAAACCAGAAATGGGCGAGCGTGAAGTACCGTTCACTCGTGAAGCTTGGATTGAGCGTGAAGACTTCCGTGAAGAAGGCAACAAGAAGTACAAGCGTTTAGTACTGGGTAAAGAAGTTCGTCTACGTGGCGCTTACGTGATCAAAGCTGAGCGTGTTGAAAAAGACGCTGAAGGCAACATCACAACTATCTTCTGTAGCTACGATAACGAGACGCTAGGTAAAAACCCTGCAGATGGTCGTAAAGTGAAAGGTGTAATCCACTGGGTATCTGCTGATAAAGCTCTGCCTGCTGAGATCCGTCTATACGACCGCCTATTTACAGTGCCAAACCCAGCGGCAGCGGATAACTTTGCTGAGACAATTAACCCAGATTCACTGGTTGTATTGAATGGTTTTGTTGAGCCAAGTCTTGCAACAGCTGAAGTGGAGAAAGGCTACCAGTTTGAGCGTATGGGTTACTTCTGTGCTGACGCGAA
>ERZ794982.167-NODE-167-length-19928-cov-4.045036_pt1 | contig 19928 bp, 19 predicted proteins | sample MGYA00433071_ERZ794982 | MGnify/ENA primary metagenome ERZ794982 (study PRJEB30140, sample SAMN00862574) | bioreactor metagenome | study: EMG produced TPA metagenomics assembly of the Bioreactor inoculated with sediment Metagenome (bioreactor metagenome)...
TTCCAAGCTGAATATCCTCTCAATGTGCGAATTGGTGTATTGTAACCATCTTGTCACGAAGACTAAAAGTAGTTCATTACAATAAGGAAGCATAGCGTGGATTATTCAGTTGCTGATAACGCCCTAAAAGACAAAGTCATTCTCGTTACTGGTGCCGGCTCTGGCATTTGTAAACAAGCCGCAATCAGTTTTGCGGAGCACGGTGCAACCGTGATTTTACTTGGACGTACAGTAAAAAAACTGGAACAAACCTACGATGAGATTGAAGCGGCCGGCTATGCTCAACCCGCTATTATTCCGCTCGATATGAAAGGGGCGACGAAACAAAACTACTTAGATATGGTTGATACCATTGAAAGCCAATTCGGTCGTCTTGATGGTGTACTGCATAACGCCGGCATGTTAGGTGTGATCAGCCCGTTTGATCAAATTGGTGAAGACAGTTTCGATGACGTGATGCAAGTGAACGTCAAAGCACAATTTTTAATGTCGCAGGCGGTATTACCGCTGCTACACAAATCACCAGATGCGCGTATCGTATTCACATCATCGACCGTGGGTCATGTTGGTCGTGCATTTTGGGGCACTTACGCCATTTCAAAGTTTGCCACTGAAGGCATGATGCAAGTGTTAGCTGATGAGCTAAGTGATAGCACGATTCGCGTTAATGCGATTAACCCAGGTGCTACTCGTACTGGTATGCGCGCTAAAGCTTACCCTGCAGAAGACACGGATTTGCTGAAAACACCGCTGGACATTATACCACTGTACCTCTATTTGATGGCACCAGAAGGCAGAGAAGTTCATGGGCAATGTCTCGATGCTCAACCCAAAAAATAAAGTTCATTACATCAACGCCTTGTGACTCCACAAGGCGTTTTTCGTTATGCTGGCTATTGCAGTGTTTGTAGGATAAATTATACTGTACAAATATACAGGTTAATTTATTTAACAACTGCCTATGTACGAACTTATTGAACACCTCAAACAGAAACAATGGCTATGGCAAGGCACCGCCCAACACCAACCTTTAGATACCTACCCAACTGGCTTCCCACTGCTAGACAGCAAACTGGATGGTGGCTTTCCTAAGCTCGGTATGATTGAACTGCAAAGTGCTTCTGGTATTGGTGAGTTAAGGCTGCTGCTCCCACATTTGCTTGCCAGCAGTGAAGAGCGCATGAGCGTGTTTATTCAGCCTCCCGGTTATCTATGCGCAGAAATGCTGGCTGAGCAAGGGTTCGACCTGAATCAAATTTTGCTTATCTACCCTGCGAATCCCAGCCATGCTTTGTGGGCGGCGGAGCAATGCCTAAAAAGTGGTGCTTGCAGCAACGTGTTGTTATGGCAATCTGAATTAGAAGTCCACCAAGCACGCCGTTTACAAGTGGCCAGTGAAACTGGCCATTGCTTACACTTTTTATTTAAACAAGCACAAGAGCATCTGTTTTCGCTGCCTGTCAGCCTTTGCATGCGTTTAGAGCCACATAACTACGGGCTTAATATCACCATCACCAAGCGTAAAGGCGGCTGGTCTCATGGCAGTTTTGTGCTTGATATGCGCTCGCGCTGGTCTCAATTGGCTGTTGAACAAGCTGATCCTGTGGTGATCCCTTTCCCGCTGCGTAAGCAAGGCTAATAATGCAACTCTGGCTCTATTTACATTTTCCAACCCTGCAGTTGGACGCGTTGTTTTCAGAAACATCGCTTACTCAGCCACACGAGCAAGCGATCGTTATCGTTGACGGGCAACGTTTCCAAATCGTACAGGCGAACCAACATGCTTTAAAACTCGGTATCCAACTAGGGATGGGGCTAGGCAGTGCCAGTGCACTTTGCCATGAGTTACAAGTGCACCCCTACCAACAGAAAATAGAACAACAAACACTGACCGATATTGCGCAATGGCTCTATCTTGTCACCTCCGATATTGTGTTGCTGCCTCCACAAGGCATTTTGCTGAAAGTGAGCGATATGCTTTGTCTCTACGGCGGTCTTGATGCTTATTGGCAAGCGTTATCAACACACCTTGACAAACTGGGTTATCAATACGCTTTTTCTACTGGATTTTCTCCATATTCAGCGATGTTACTTGCTAAATCGGCGATGATGTTGATCTCTGGTGATAAAGATAAACTGATGAATACGGTGCGCTCTTTCACACTAGATCAAACAGAACTGGCAACTAAGCAAGTCATGGCATTGCAACGCGTTGGGGTCAACAGCTTGGATGATTTACTCAGCTTACCAATGGCTGAATTAGCACGTCGATTCGACATCGATTTAGTCAATTATGTTGGCAGGCTACTGGGTCAGTTCAAACACCCTGTCGATTTTTATCATCCGCCGGAAAAATTTCACCGTTATTTAGAGCTACTGTATGAAATAGAAAACATCCAATGGCTAGAAAAACCACTCCAAAAACTACTTGAACGCTTAGAACTATTTTTGACCTTACGTAATCATGTTGCCTACGAGCTTACTCTACAACTGCACCAGCGTGACAACAAAACCAGCAGTATTCACTTTACTTCCGCCAGTGGCGATTACACAGCAAAGCAGTGGTTAAAGCTGTGCCAACTTACCTTGGAGTCGATCAAACTTGAAGCGCCAGTGCAAGGTTTAACGCTTACGATTGTGCGTGGTGGTCAGCTAGACGCCAGTAGTCGAGACATGTTTAGTGGTCCACAAGGCAAGCAAACACCCCTTGAGCTAATCGGCCTGTTACAGGCCAAGCTCGGTAAAGATAAGGTACATAAAGTCACACTAAGCAGCGATCCTCGCCCAGAAAAAGCCACCCAACTGTACGACCCTAGCCTCGTCATTCCCCCTTTAAAACTGGGTAATCGTTGCCGCCCAAGTTTTCTGTTACCAACTCCCGAGCCTTTGTACGACAAAGTCTCTATTGTTCAAGGTCCTGAACGATTTGTCACCGGCTGGTGGGATGGTAACGACATTACTCGTGATTACTTTATCGCTCGTAGCAATGAAGGGCGCTGGCTTTGGGTGTTTCGCAACCAAGACAAACAGTGGTTTCTCCACGGTCAATTTAGCTAAACGGAGAAAAAACCATGTCGTACGCAGAGCTTTTTTGTCAAAGTAACTTCTCGTTCTTGACCGGCGCTTCTCATGCAGAAGAGCTAATACTACAAGCCGATTTTCTTCGCTACCATGCGCTCGCGATTACCGATGAATGTTCCGTTGCTGGTGTGGTTCGTGCTCATACTGCGATCAAAAACCACCAGCTCGGTGTAAAACTCATTATTGGCAGTATGTTTTGGCTAAACGATGAATGCCAAATGGTTTTGTTGTGCCCAAACAGGCAAGCGTATGCGGAGTTATGCCGTATTATTACCAACGCCAGACGCCGTACTGAAAAGGGATATTACCAACTCTCAGAATGGGACTTGATGTCGGTCCACCATTGCTTAATTCTTTGGCTGCCCACTCACCAAGAAGAGGATGCTAAGTGGGGGCAATGGCTCCATCAACACCACCAATCACGCTTATGGCTTGGTATACAACGCCACTTAAGGTCTGATGACCAACGCTACCTTAAGCACTGCGAATCGTTAGCCAGCGAGTTGCAATTGCCCATTACAGCTTGTGGCGGAGTATTAATGCACACTGCGACTCGTTTGCCGTTACAGCACACCCTCACCGCCATTAAGCATGGCGCAAGTGTCGAGAACATTGGCAGCCATCTTTTAGTCAATACAGAGCGTTCACTGCGTAGTATCGATAAACTCAATAAGCTGTTTAAACCTCAATGGTTACAAGAAAGTGTACAAATTGCGCAACGTTGCACGTTCTGCCTTAGTGAGCTGAAATACGAATACCCGAGTGAGCTGATCCCTAATGGTGAAACACCAATGAGCTTCTTACGTAAGCTAGTGACTTATGGCAAACAGTTGCGCTTTATCGATGGTGTACCCGATGATATTGAACAGACCATTGAAAAAGAACTGACACTCATTGAGGAACTAAATTACCCTTTCTATTTTCTGACCATTCACGACATTGTGATGTTCGCCAAGCGTAACCATATTCTTTACCAAGGTCGTGGGTCAGCGGCAAATTCGGTGGTGTGCTATTGCTTAGAGATCACCTCGGTTGACCCGCGACAAATTTCAGTGCTGTTCGAGCGTTTCATCAGTAGAGAGCGCGATGAGCCACCTGATATCGATGTAGATTTTGAGCATCATCGCCGCGAGGAAGTCATTCAATATATCTACCAGAAGTATGGTCGTGAACGCGCGGCTTTAGCCGCAACGGTGATCTCTTATCGCTTTAAAAGTGCGGTGCGTGATGTGGGGAAAGCGTTAGGTATTGAAGAGAGCCAGCTCGATTACTTCATCAAGAACGTGAACCGACGTGATAGTGCTCAAGGCTGGCAAGCACAAGTCGTCCAATTAGGCATCGAGCCAAGTTCTCTCAAAGGTGAACAGTTTATCCGGCTGGTGAACGAAATCATGGGGTTCCCTCGTCATCTATCTCAGCACGTGGGTGGTTTTGTTATCTCATCCGGTCCTCTATATGAATTGGTGCCAGTCGAAAATGCCTCAATGCCAGATCGCACCGTAATTCAATGGGATAAAGATGATCTAGAAAGCCTAGCATTGCTCAAAGTGGATGTTTTAGCGCTCGGTATACTCAGTGCCATTCGTAAATGCTTTGAGTTAGTAAAGCGCTTCCACGGTGAATCATTAAGTATTGCTGAGATCACTCGCCGCCAAGATGATGCCAATGTCTACGGTATGATCCAACGCGCTGATACTGTCGGTGTTTTCCAAATCGAATCTCGCGCACAAATGAGCATGTTGCCGAGGCTAAAACCTGCTAGCTATTACGACTTAGTGATCCAAATTGCCATTGTTCGTCCCGGTCCTATTCAAGGTGATATGGTGCACCCTTTCTTGAAACGCCGTAATGGTGAAGAGGCGACCACTTACCCTTCAGAAGAGGTAAAACAAGTGCTTGAGCGCACCATGGGCGTACCTATTTTCCAAGAGCAAGTCATCAAACTTGCTATGGTAGCGGCTGGTTTTAGTGGCGGTGAAGCCGATCAATTACGCCGTGCGATGGCGGCTTGGAAAAAAAATGGCGACTTAGTGAAATTTAGAACGAAGCTCATTGAAGGCATGCTTAGCCGTGGCTATGAAGCAGAATTTGCCGAACGAATATTTGACCAAATTCTTGGTTTTGGTGAATACGGCTTTCCTGAAAGCCACTCCGCATCCTTTGCTGTGCTCGCCTACTGCTCTGCATGGCTTAAATTCTATTATCCTGAGGCATTCTATGCTTCACTGCTCAATAGCTTGCCTATGGGCTTCTACAGCGCCTCACAACTAATACAAGATGCCAAACGTCATGGATTAACTATATTACCGGTGTGTATTAACCACTCTTTTTACGATCATCAAGTGATCAGTTTGCAAAATGGTTTAGCGATTCGGCTTGGTTTTCGACAAATAAAAGGGCTGAGCAAAGAAAGCTGTGAACAACTAGTACACGCTCGCGGTACGCATGGCTTCCACCATCCACACCAACTTAAGCACATTGGTTTAAACAAGCGAGATATTGAATTACTGGCATCAGCCGATGCATTGCGGACCATTGCCGACAATCGTTATCAAGCGCGCTGGGCAATGATGGATTCGCTGTCAGATTTACCGCTTTTTCAAACTCTACAAGAACAAGACAACACAGCTATTCATTCATCAATTGGTGCGCCAAGTGATGTTCAAACACTGCTGGAAGACTATGCAGCCACGGGGCTATCTCTTACCCAGCATCCAATTAGCCTATTAGATAAAGCGGGGATGTTAGGGCGTTTTACTCGTATGAATCAGCTCGCCAGTAAAACGCATCAATCCTTAGTAACGGTAGTCGGCGTGGTGACAGGTCGGCAATCTCCAGGAACCGCAGCTGGGGTCACTTTTTTTACCTTGGAAGATGACACTGGCAATATCAATGTCGTGGTTTGGCGTGCAACGGCAAGAGCACAGCAGCAAGCCTACTTAACCGCAAAGATACTACGCGTAAAAGGCATTTTAGAACGAGAGGGAGAAGTCACGCATGTGGTAGCGGGAAAATTAGAAGATTTAACCGAGTTGCTGACTGGATTACAGAGTAAATCGCGCGATTTTCATTAATTCGCTGTTGAAACAAAACCACTTAAACAAACTGAATTAAAAAAGGGAGCGATTCGCTCCCTTCTTTCAAATCATAGACCGAGTACGGTCCTTAGGCGATTTTGCGTCACTTCAACCAACAAGTCTGGCTGGAACTTAGAGATAAAGCGATCACAGCCAACCTTCTTAACCATAGCGTCATTGAAACTACCACTTAACGAGGTATTCAATACTACATGCAGATCTTTCATTCTTGGATCGCTGCGTACTTCGTGAGTCAGTTTATAGCCATCCATTTCTGGCATCTCTGCATCGGTAATCATCAGCAATAATTCGTTGGCTACATCCTTGCCTTCATCACACCAAGATTGAAGTAGCCTTAAAGCTTGCAGACCATCACAGCATTCGAGGATATTCAGTCCAAGCTGAGATAATGTCCCTTTCACCTGTGCGCGTGCTGTTGAAGAATCATCGACGATCAAAACATTACGCCCAATCATCTGTGCAGCAAGTTGCTCGTCTAATACGCCTTCAGAGATAGACACATCGTAATCGATAATTTCAGCCAACACTTTTTCAACATCAATAATCTCAATAATCTTTTCGCTTTCTGCGTCTTTGATTCGAGTGATTGCGGTTAAGTAGTTTGAACGACCTGCCGTTTTCGGCGGTGGTTGAATTTCGCTCCACGTTGTATTAACGATATTACGAACTTGCCCAACTAAGAATCCCTGTACCGTGCGGTTATACTCGGTAATGATCAGGTTTTCTTCTTGGTTTTCAAGACGAGATGGTGGAAATCCAATCGCAGCGCGTAGATCAATAATCGGTACCGATACACCACGTAAAGAAGCGACACCAGTGATGTTGTAATGTGATCCCGGCATCTTAGTCAATGGCGGCACTTTAATTACTTCACGCACTTTAAACACGTTAATAGCGAACATTTGGCTGCTATTTAAACTAAACAGCAACAACTCCAAACGGTTTTCACCCACCAACTTTGTTCGTTGGTCTACAGTGTTTAATACTCCGGTCATATCGATTCTCTACAGCAGTTATCTGGATCACACGATGCTTAGTATCTCGCTGACTGTTAACACAAATAAAATAGCCAGTTCACGCAACGAGATGAATTCATTACCCTTCTATCACTTTCATAAGCAATAAGCCATCATATAGTGCCTGTTTTACGAGAGCAGCACCAGTCATAGTTGCTTGTTTATAGAAGCGTGACTCAACTAACTCTAGGTCTTGATGATAGACAGGTAAACTTTGCTCTCTAATACACTTTTGAATCGACGGATATAAAACCTCTTTGGCTTGGTTTATCACACCACCAATGAGTATTTTTTCTGGGTTAAATAGATTAATAACGAGTGCCGCTGCTGCACCTAAATATCGGCCTAACTTTTCAACTACGTCGATTGCGAGCGCATCACCATTTACCGCGGCTTCGCAGATGTCTTCAACGGACACATCTTCGATATCAGCAAGCACTGACTCTTCACCATTGGCAATACGTTCTGTCACTTCATTACGGATTGCTTGTGAGCTCGCCACCGTTTCTAAACAACCACGATTCCCGCAATGGCATAATTTGCCTTGTGGATCTATCTGGATATGCCCTAGTTCACCAATATTGCCGTGCCGTCCTTGCAAAACTCGCCCGTCAAGAATGATCCCTGCCCCTAAACCATGGTGAATGGAAATAAGTACAGAATTTTCATTTTCCTGTGAGTGACCAAATAGCTTTTCAGCCAACGCCCAAGCACGAGTGTCATTGGCGATAAAAACTGGCAGCCCGGTCGCTTTATAGATTTCCGGACCAAGCGCGAGGTTTTCAACATTGTAGTGAGGCATTTGCAATACAATGCCTTGCTCAGAATTGACTAAGCCCGGTAAGGTAATGGCAATACTGGTCACACGATCTAACTGATCGGAATAGGTTTGAAAGAACTCTTCGATCTCGTGTAGAAGTCGTGCTAACACGTCTTCCTGATCGATTTCGTGAATTTGGTATCAATAAGAACATCACCGCCTAGCTCATGCAGTGCGATGGTGAGATACCCACGACCAAGACGCATTGATAAAAACTGCCAGCCTTCGTTATTCACTTGTAGCCCTACAGCAGGGCGACCACGACTAATCGACTCTTGCACTGTCGTTTCGTGAATAAGATGAGCCTCGATCAACTCGCGAGTGATTTTAGTAATACTTGCGGGAGCAAGTTCACTCTGCTTCGATAAGTCGATTCGAGAAATAGGGCCTTTTTGGTCAATGAGTTTATATACACGGCCAGCATTGACCTGCTTGATGTGATCAATATGGCCAGGTTGAGCCATGTACATGAAAGAAACTCCGAGAATCAACAACTAATTAATTTTTTTACTTTGCGAAGTAATTGTGAAGCGCCTTGGTGGATTGCCGTGACAGGCATCACGTATAATACTAATTGTTTGTGTTCCCTGTCATATAGCGCAGTAATAATTTGTCATGCAACTCGGTTATTTTGCGGTGTGAAAAAATCAGACTTTTAGATGTTACGCACAGTTTTGAGTCGGAATTATCCATACATTCATCAAGAAACTTGCTGTCAGTCGAAGGCTATTTTAGGTTAAAAGACTCAACCAGTTGCGTAACCCCACACTGGTCAAAGGTATCCACGCAACGAAACCCCGCATCCAGCCCAAGCTGATAATCATGCAATAACTCTTCCCGGTTACTCATAAGTGAGCTCGAAAGTAATGGTTGAGATGGCTTTATTTGAACGATGTAACAATCATCAGGCGGAGTAAGCAAAAATTCGCGCGTCAGTGAATAAGTTTGATAATGCACCATCAGCATATCCATCAGACCGGAATCAAAGCCATCGCCTAACAGATGGCTTAGACGATAAATGTCATCCGCTCCAAATAACCAGCGTCCGCCATTGAGTGATGCCAATAACTGTTGTTGTTGCTTTTTCTGCTTTGAGCGTTGCATGCGGTCAGTAAAAAATTCATTCCACTCCCCCTTCCACTGGGTCAACTTTTGTTGCCAATGGTCTTGAACAAGGTTGAGTGAATCTCGATACCACTCAGCATCCGACTGTTCTCTTCCCAAAGGCTCAGGGATCGGCACTTCATCACCTTCAGTTCGAATAACCACAATACAACGCGCTCCTTGCCGCCATGCTTCTTGCACGGGGATAGATGCTGAGACACCACCATCAATATAGCTACCATGGGGGAAACTGACTTCATGTTCGTACAAACGAGGAATAGCACAAGTGGCAATCAGAACCTGCTTCCAATCTTCTTCAAGCATGGGTAGGTAACGATCAATTAAACGAGAAGCATCGGTTACTGCCGCGTAAGCTCGCCGTGAACCGAGCACTCTTCTCCCCATATCGATATCAAGACGATATGGATAATCACTAATTTTCTCCAATGCCCAATCTAAGCCTAGATATTGCTTGCGGCGAATATAGCTAAATAAGTGGAAAAATTCCGGAGAGGTGGTGAGTTCAAGGATAAAGGAACGCCCTATCCCTTTCTGTCTGCATAGGTAAGCAGACAAATTTAGAGCACCTGCAGACGTACCGTAAAACTGATGGAAAGGGTCAAAATCAGAAAGGAGAAAAGCATCCAATACACCAGCAGTGAAAATGCCTCTTTGACCGCCGCCTTGCGCGACCAAAGCATTAAACCCACCGGTGTACTTAGAAAGTCGATCTATGTCGACCAAGCTAGCAGTGTTAGTAATGACACCGCTGTTATTCATGGCTAAAGCCTTTAAGCCGTCGCTATCGCGACAACACCATAGCTAATTAAAATAGCGAAAATTGTCGCGGTAATAATCAAAGCATATTTTAGATCTGATTCCATAAGCACCTCCATAAACGCTTAACAAAAAAATAACACTCGATCGAAAACCATTCAATTTATGCGTTTTTTTCGTGCGCAAATATGACGTTAGTATCACACTTAGAGTAGTTCAAATGAAAGGACGTGCGTATGAGAGCAATAATAAAATGGTTACTTTTTATCTCAGTGATGGGTGGCTTTACCACAAGCGCGTATGCCGAGGTCTATCTAACACCTTGGCTAAACTATACTGGCGGAGGAGAGCTAGAAAGTAACGATGAAAGTAGTTATGACATAGAGCCAAGTGCCAGTTTTACCCTCTCTGTTGAAACAGATTTTCAAACTGGTCGCCTTGGGTTGGTTTACTCTCATCAATCCACTGATGTAAGCGAAGTGCAGTTAAAAACATCGATTCAATATCTACTGTTCCAAAGCAGTATTTACTATGCATTACCCAATGAAGCCGATGCCTATTTAGGGATAGGAATTGGTGGGTCTTATATCGACGCAAACTGGGTAGACAACAGCACAGGTTTTGCAGCCAGTATCTTTGGCGGTTTTGAATACCCATTAAACCAAAGCATCAGTTTAACGACTCAAGCTCGCTGGCTTGGTACCGTGGTCGACAACGATACCGCTGCTGCTTGTAACTTACCTTCTAACTCATCGAGTGGTTGTATCGTTCAATTTCGAACCGATTGGATGAACCAATTTTCGCTAGGGATCGGAGTGGTGATGAAATTTTAACAACCAGAGCTTTCTAGCTGATATTTCGGCGTATCACCAGCAATACCAGGTTGGCGATACATAACCCAGCACTGACCCGATGCTGGGTCACCAGAGCCGTCACGATCAAAGCCTAAATAATAGTCTGCCCGATTTTCAGCCTTATGTACCAAGTCTCCTTGCACAGAGATCGCTTGTGACATGTGGGTATTATCAAGGTAACCCCAAATAAGACTCCACTCCCCCTGCTCTTCCTGCTGTATTCCATCACGATTGAGATCGATAAATTGTAAACGGCTATCTGGACTGTGCCCTTGCCTCACTTTTACGTAATCAAGATTCGACATCACATTAACTTGATCATTAATCGCCTTAATACTACCCAAAGTACTTTCTAATACTGCAATACGCGCATCAGATTGAAAATTTAAAAACCGAGGGGTAGCAACAACTGCAAGTATCGCAATAACCACCATAGTCACGATCAACTCCACCAAAGTGAAACCCGTTTGTTTTTCCCTGTTTTTCATTACGCAGTGGAATCCCTTAAACCGTTACAAAAACTTAGCTCTAAACAATACAGCGCCGACACCAAGACAAAACCTAACGCATATCATCGCCAGAAAACGGAATTTCCCCGAACACATTTTTGATTGTTTTTTCATTTTGCGACTTACTAGTAATAAAAAGAGCTCACTGGTCATATTTCAGTCAGACACTCTATCCGAGAAAACAGGTTTTTATGTCGTGACAATGCAGAACTTTAGATTTTTACCCAAGAAACAGCCCAATTAGACCTCAGTCATTAACTGCACAATAATCAAAAATACAATTTATATACCATACGGAAACCAAAAATTAACAGTTACAATCTATTGCGTTAACGGAGTTTTATCGTTAGTCTTTACCTCACGCGTAGTTGAAAATTTCAGTTTACGCAAACACACATCGTAATTTTAAGAACAATATTCTGAGTCTTCTTCAGGCTAACAAAATTTAAATTCAAACTTTTGCCGATTCATGGATGATTAAGCAAAACAAGACGCGTTACCTCAAGCTATTGTTTCCTCACATCCAATTTTCAGGCGATATAGTCTAAGAAGAGCTTCATATCTCAGGGAGTTGTATACAGGAGTTAATTATGAAGCGAGAACAATGGGGGTCCCGTGCTGGATTTATTCTAGCCGCAGTAGGATCAGCTATCGGTTTGGGTAACATTTGGCGTTTTCCATATATGGCCTACGAAAATGGTGGTGGCGCTTTTTTCATTCCTTACCTATTCGCCATGATCACCGCTGGTATTCCATTTATGATTTTGGAATTTAGCATGGGTCAAAAATACCGTGGTAGCGCGCCGAAAACACTATCAAAAATCCATCCTAAATTTGAATGGCTTGGCTGGTTCCAAGTTGGTGTAGCTGCTGTTATCGCAGTTTATTATGTTGCGGTTATCGGCTGGGCTATTTCATACTTTGGCATGTCATTCACTCAAAGTTGGGGAACAGATACTAATGCATTCTTCTTTGGTGAATATCTGCAACTAGGCGGTGACAACTCACCAACAGCACTAGGCAGCATTCAATGGAAAATTGCTGGTGCAATGTTGCTTGCTTGGGCAATCACTTATGCTGCGATTGTGAGTGGCGTTAAATCGGGTATTGAACGAGCATCCAAAGTAATGATGCCCATTCTATTCATCATGGTCATTCTTCTGATTGGGCGTATGATTTTCCTACCTGGGGCTTTAGACGGTGTGAACTACATGTTTGAGCCTGATTTTAGCAAGATCTGGGATGTGAAAGTATGGGCCGCAGCATATGGTCAGATCTTCTTCACTCTTAGTATTGGCTTTGCCATCATGCTGGCTTATTCAAGCTACTTACCTGAAAAATCTGATATCACAAACAATGCCTTTATGACGGTATTAATCAACTGTGGTTTCTCTATTCTTGCCGGTATCATGATTTTCTCAGTTCTTGGCTATATGGCTCAAGAGCAAGGTAAACCACTTACCGAAGTTGTCTCTGCAGGCGTGGGGCTTGCCTTTGTTACCCTACCAGCGGCAATCAACTTGCTACCAGCACCCTATATTCTAGGTCCGCTGTTCTTCTTTGCTCTTGTGGTCGCAGGTTTAAGCTCTCACATTTCGATCATGGAAGCGGTGACCTCTGCAATCATCGACAAACTAAACTGGAGCCGTAAGAAGGCTGCCAATGTGGTTATTGGTATTGGAGTTGTCGTTTCAATGGCATTTGCAACCAATGGTGGTCTACTACTGCTTGACTTGATTGATCACTTCGCCAACAACGTCGGTATTATGTTAGGCGCTCTAGTTGAAGTTATCTTGATGGCATGGTTGCTTAACAAAGTACCAAGTGTACGTGAGTACGTTAACTCAACTTCTGACTTTACTATTGGTCAATGGTTTGATGTTTGTATCCGCTTCGTTACACCAGTTATGTTAGCCATTATTCTTGCGACTAAACTGCAAACACTTTTCACTGAAGGCTACGGTGGCTACGACCTGACAATCGGCTGGGTTGTTATTGCAGCGCTATTTGTATTTGGTCTTTTAATCAACTCGACAAATCGCAATACGCCACAGGAGGCATAATCATGACAACAAGTGCAATCATAATGATGGTCATTGGTCTTTCTATTACTTGGGGTGGTGCGGTGATTTGCATCAGACGAGCAATGAAAAAACAGTAATCTGGATTAGATGTAACTGAAAATGCCGGCTGAAAAGCCGGCATTTTTATTGGGCAAATTGTCGTCAACCTCGACTCAGGCTAATTAAAAATGGTATGTGGCGCCCAACGCTGCACCGATTCCTAGCTCCCAACCTTTGTGCATATCAAGCTCAGGTTGAACCTGCCCATACACCTGCCAACCATCACTGACCTGGTAGTTAACACCAAGAGGTACACGAGCACCAAACCCGTCATCCCACTCGGCCCAACCACCAATACCGACATACCAACTTAGCGGCTCTTCAGTATCAAACTGCCCACGCTTGGCAATATAGTCAAAAGCCGCACCTTGATTACCGATGATGAATCTATATTGATTATCTAATTCAACGACAACGCTCAACTGCTGATCAACTGCGAGACCAACGGCGAGGTCCATTGGCTTATCGTTATTTGCGTATACGCCTAAGCTAGTGAATAAAAACCCGCAGCCCAAAACTAACTTGCTTACCACTACTTTCATCTTCCCTCTCACTATCAAAAATCAACCTACGATATTTTCTTGGTTTAGCAAAGTATTCGGTCAGAGCTAGGTTAGCTACATGCCAAGATAGAGAAAAAGCTAGGTAGACTTTGATGGCGGAAGAATAAAGAAGATCTGCAGGCATGAAAAAAGGAGGCCGAAGCCTCCTTTAAATACCTATAGGGGAAGGTATATTCTGTGATTAGTGGTTACGAATCCACTCATCCATGTCAGTTTTTAGGTTATCTGATTTAGTACCAAAGATAGCCTGAACACCGCCAGCTACAACCACAACACCCGCTGCGCCTAGCTGTTTAAGTTTGTCTTGGTCAACTGCTGCTGTATCTGCAACTGCTACACGTAAACGAGTGATACATGCGTCAAGACCAGTGATGTTTTCTTTACCACCGAATGCTGCAACTAGTTCACCAGCCATTTCTGTACCAGTTACCGCTACTGCATCGTCAGATTCATCTTCACGACCAGGAGTCTTAAGATCCAGCGCTGTAATTACTGTACGGAATACGATGTAGTAAATCGCTGCGTAAGCTAGACCACAAGCTACCATCAGACCCATTTTTTGAGCGTTACCAGATAGAACTAGGAAGTCGATCAAACCGTGTGAGAATGAAGTACCGTGTACGAAACCTAGCGTGTTAGCTAATACGTATGCAGAACCAGCTAGTAGAGCGTGGATACCGTATAGAATTGGCGCTACGAATAGGAACGAGAATTCGATTGGTTCAGTGATACCTGTAAGGAATGAAGTCAAAGCAGCTGATGCCATGATACCCATTACTTTCGCACGGTTTTCTGGTTTAGCACAGTGAGCAATAGCGATTGCTGCAGCTGGTAGACCAAACATCTTGAACATGTAACCACCAGCTAGCTGACCGAAGCCATTGCCTGCTGCACGAGAAGCTTCGTCAGCAACTAGGTAACATGTAAGAACACCGTTTTGTGTTTCGCCAGCAGCATTAACACAAGTACCAGCTTCGAAGAAGAACGGTACGTTCCATACGTGGTGTAGACCGAATGGGATAAGCGTACGCTCAACAACACCGTAGATACCAAACGCTAGTTGTGGGTTCTGGTGTGCTGCCCAATCAGAGAATGCAGAGATTGCACCGCCAACTGGTGGCCATACTACAGATAGAACAACTGCTAGACCGATAGCTGCGAAACCAGTGATGATTGGCACAGCACGTTTACCAGCGAAGAAGCCTAGGTACTCAGGAAGTTGAATCTTGAAGAAGCGGTTAAATGCCCAAGCAGCCACACCACCAACAAGAATACCACCTAGTACACCTGTGTCGATTTTTTCAACGCCCATTACGCCAGCCATTACGCCAAGCGTTGCTGTCATGATGCCGTAACCAACGATTGCTGCAAGACCTGCAACACCGTCGTTATTTGTAAAGCCAAGTGCTACACCAACAGCAAATAGCAATGCCATTTGACCGAAGACTGAACCACCAGCTTGTTCCATTAGGTTAGAAACGATATCTGGGATAAAACTAAGATCGGCCGCGCCTACACCAAGTAGGATACCTGCAACCGGTAACACTGATACTGGTAGCATCAGAGACTTACCGACTTTTTGCAGGTTAGCAAAAAGGTTCTTAAACATGTTTATGCTCCTGAAAGAATTATTAGAGTTATCTGGGCTCTAACGGCACACCCCCGTAGCCTAAATGTTAGCACCCATTGAAAATGTAACCACTTGTTGCGTTATATTTTCCGCCTCTAAATATATATTGAGGCTCGCCGCATTTGCTAGTGCGTATAGGGTTTTTATTGCAAACTAATAGATAGATCACACGCAAAAAATCACATTAACAAAGAAAAACAAGCTCTATCATATTGAAAATAATAAATATTTTTCTAACAAGTATTAATTTTAGCCATCGAATAAAATAACGCCCAATGTTATTTTTTATTACAAAATTACAATTGATGCGTTATCAAACAAATAAAACAACAATCACGCAATGCAAGTAACAATAAAACGATTACATCATACTTTGGCGACAAAAAAAGGAGCTTGCGCTCCTTTTTTCATCAACTTGTTCTTTTTATCTCAAAAAAAGTTTTTGGAAATTTTCGCTGGTTTTTCGCCCAACCTCTGAAAGCGCTGCTTCTTTCAGTTGTGCAATATAAGCTGCAACCTCGACAACATACGCTGGCTGATTTTGTTTTCCACGATGCGGGACAGGTGCCAAGTATGGGGAGTCAGTCTCAATCAACAAACGTTCAAGAGGAATTGCTTTAACAACCTCTTTTAACTCTGTCGCTTGTCGAAAGGTAACAATACCCGAAATAGAGATATAAAAACCGAGTTCCATTGCCGCCTCAGCAAAGGCAAGATCTTCAGTAAAACAGTGAATCACACCACCACACTTATCTGCTCCGCCATTTCTGAGAATATCTAATGTATCTTGTCGGGCATTGCGAGTGTGGATGATAAGAGGTTTGTTTAATTCAACCGCAAGTGACACTTGCTGCTCAAACCGTTGCTGTTGTAATGCTTTGGTTTCAGGTTGATAGTGATAATCTAACCCTGTTTCCCCAATGGCGACTACTTTAGGGTGCTGAGCGTATTTACGCATCAGTTCAAAACAAAAATCACTTTCTACATCCAACGGATGCACACCGCATGACGCATAAACATTGTCAAATGGCGTGATCATCTCAATCATGTTTGGAAAGGCATCCAAAGTAACACCAACTGACAGCAATTCGTTTACGTTTGCCGCTTTTGCTTTCTCGACGACATCTGCAATCCCTTGATGTAAGTCTTGATAATCCAATTTATCAAGATGGCAGTGAGAGTCTACAAACATGTTTCACCGTTAAATTTAAATAACCAATCTAAAATCAGTAGCTCACGATTGAGCCCTGTATGTTGAACTAACTGTTCAATTAACTTTTGCAATGCGTCCGTTTGACGATAGAGCAGGTCGTAACCGATGTGATCAACCAGTGCCAAAGCACCTGGGACAGCGGAAGGAAGCTGCAACCCAAAATGTGCTTTTTGTGTGTCTGTCAGTAGATACCACACCCAAAGTAGCGATTTTTCAATATCAGTACTCAGTTCTTTGGCGAGCTTGACTGCATCACCACGCTGACAAATCACATCGATCATTTGTCGCTCTAGAGATTCGTAACGTTTTTGTTCACCACTTTCGACAAACTTTAGCGTATTGAGCGGCGAATTTCCGTTGATATGCGCAGCGTAACTTGGCACTTGCTGCTGCGTTTGGCTAGTCAGCCATTGAACCAGTTCTTCCGCCTCAGGTGGCGTAATATGCCACTGTTGGCAACGACTGGTAATGGTTGGCAGTAACTGGCTGGCAGAACGACTAACCAATAAAAACAAACAACTTGCCGACGGTGTTTCTAACGTTTTCAGTAGTGCATTAGCCGCAGATTCATTCATTGAATCTGCGGGCTCAATAACAATAAGACGGTAGCCTGATAGCTGCGACGACTCTTGTGCTAAACGATTACAATGACGAATTTGATCGACTGTAATTGCTTTGCCTTCTTTCTCTGGTTTAATCCAGTGAAAATCAGGGTGGTTATTCGACGCCATTAATTGGCAACTATGACAAAAACCGCAAGGCTCAGCAGCAAAATTACTGCACATCACCGCACGGCTAAATTGTCTTATGAGCTGTTCTTCACCAAAACCCGCCTTGGCAATTAGCAATGCTGCATTGGGAAAGCGGTCAGCCTCTAAATGCGACTGCCATTGTTGCCAAAGCGGTGTAAGCCAAGGGTATAGCTGCGTCATTACTGTACTTCCAGCCATTGTTGTAGCGCCGTAGCAATATCGGCTGCCACTTGGTCCATATCTTGTTCCGCGTTAATCACCACAATGTTGCTATCAACCGTTGCTATCTCTAAATAGCGCTCACGCGTACGGTCGAAAAAGCTCATGTCCATCTTTTCAATGCGATCTAATTCACCACGACCACGAGCTCGCTCAAGACCAATACGAGGGTCAAGATCTAGATATAGGGTAAAGTCAGGCGCAAAGTCGCCAAGCGTGGTTTCACGTAGTGCTTGCATCGTCGCTCGGGGGATTTGTCGACCACCGCCTTGGTATGCTTGAGAAGACATATCGTGGCGGTCGCCTACGACCCATGTACCACCATTTAATGCTGGCTTGATGACATTCTCAACCAACTGAACACGAGAAGCATACATCAGCAAAAGTTCGGTCATATCTTGCAGCACTTCGCCTTCATGCTCTTGTTTGACAAGTTCACGAAGCTTTTCAGCCAAAACCGTACCGCCAGGTTCACGAGTATGCTTGATAGAATCCACACCAGCCTGCTTGAGTACGTTCAAAACCGCATTGATTGCGGTACTTTTACCCGCGCCCTCTAAGCCTTCTACAACAATAAATTTTGCTTGTTTCATAATTTATTTATTACTTCTTAATTGTCTTAAGTATGCGCGAACCGCTCGGTTATGTTCAGCCAGTGATTTTGAAAACACATGTCCACCTTTACCACTCGCAACAAAATAGTAGTAATTGCTCTCTTCAGGATTCAGTGCTGCCTTTATTGAGGCTTCACCCGCCATCGCGATTGGCGTAGGTGGCAAACCAAAGATCACATAAGTATTGTATGGGGTCGGAGTGCGTAAATCTTTTTTACGAATGTTGCCATCGTAATTGTCACCCATGCCATAAATCACTGTCGGGTCGGTTTGCAGGCGCATACGCTTATTCAAACGATTAACAAAAACTGATGCGACTCGTTCACGCTCAGATTCAACCGCCGTTTCTTTTTCAATAATGGATGCAAGAATCAACGCTTCATACGGTGTTTTTAATGGCAGATTTTTTTGGCGGTTTTGCCATGCTAAATCAAGTACTGACTGCAGCTTATCTGCAGAACGTTTCAAGATGTCTAAATCGGACGTACCAAAAGTATAGTGAAACGTTTCTGCTAAGAGTAGACCTTCAAGCTTGTCATGAGAAAGCCCTAAGACCTCGGCAATATCAGCCTCACTCATATCTGCAATTTTATGTTCTAGATAAGGGGCAGACTGTAAAATCGTGCGCCATTCACTAAAGCGAGAACCTTCAACAAAAGTTAAAGAAAACTGATGCTCTTTACCTGTCTTAAACAACTCTAACGCTTGAGTTAAGTTCATCTGCGGCGTAATTAGGTAAGTGCCCGCTTTTAGCTGAGTCAGCTCAGGATGAAAATGGCGAACCACTCGAGCAACATCGTTTGGCTCAATGAGCTTCTGCTCTGTCAACTGTGCCAACACTCGCTGAAAACTGGTACCAGGTTTTACAGTAAAGATTTGTTGCTCGGAAAGTTGCAATGGTTGTTGTACAAACTGTTCAACTTGCTTAGTCACGTAGAAAAATGCACCTGCAGCAACCACTGCAGCCAGCACAAATAAAAAGGTGATTTTCTTAATCACGGGGATAACATCTCCTGAATACTTCTTGTCATCGTTCCGATAGGAAAACGCTGACTTTCAATTGCCTTAATTGGAGCAGCTCCTAACAAAGAGTTAGTTATAAATACTTCATCAGCGCTTAGTAAATTAGCTAGCTCAAACGAACCAATCTCAACCTCGATGGCTTGTTGCTCAGCGAACTCCAGCACTCGTCGTCTTGCAACACCAGCTACGCCGGATACGTTAAGATTAGGCGTACAAAGTCGCTCGCCCTGACGCCAGAATAGATTTGCCATGCTGGTTTCAATCACCTCACTGGCATAGTTCAACACAATACCATCAATAAGATCCCGCCGATCTAACTCAGCTTTCACGAGCACTTGTTCCAAACGGTTATTGTGTTTATACCCGGCAAGTAAAGGATTAATCCCTAATCGAGTATTACAAATTCCTAGCTCGATACCCTGCTCTTGCCATTGTTGATAATGCGCAGGATACGCAAAGTTGCTAATAGTAACATTAGGAGTAGTCACTTGAGTAGCGCTATAGCCTCTCCCCCCCTCTCCTCGGCTAATAT
>ERZ794982.168-NODE-168-length-19787-cov-4.072927_pt1 | contig 19787 bp, 17 predicted proteins | sample MGYA00433071_ERZ794982 | MGnify/ENA primary metagenome ERZ794982 (study PRJEB30140, sample SAMN00862574) | bioreactor metagenome | study: EMG produced TPA metagenomics assembly of the Bioreactor inoculated with sediment Metagenome (bioreactor metagenome)...
GCTGTTGTGTTTTGATGTATTTATTAACTGCGAGTCGAGCTTCGAGTAAGTTTGCTTGAATTCGACCACTGTTGACGCTAGCAAGTGCTAGGTTACGATAGGTATTAAAACCTTGACTGGTATCGCTGAAACGAAATATCGAGATAGCACTGGTAATTAGTAGCAATAGTATGATGCTTCCAAAACCATACGTGAGCTGCTGTTTTAATGTCATATTGGTTATCTACCTTAATAATAATGTGACTGCTGTTGATTCAGGTTGTCTATCGTTATCATTGTTTTTATTAATAGTCGCAATATTTTGTTACAAAGCGAGCGCGAGTGCTACCGTTTTGCAATTTAATTTTCTGCTGTTCGAGGTAAAGTGAGAGTAATTGCTCATTGATTAAATTTGATTACAACATCTCTCCTTGCTATTGCGCCTTCTCGACATATACTAGTCGGCTGCGAAAAGCTTCGTGACCCCTATTGTTAACTCGATTAAGACCAAAGACATGCAAGTATCTGATTTCCATTTCGACCTTCCTGATGAATTGATCGCACGTTATCCGCAACCGGAGCGTACAGCGAGTCGTTTATTGCAACTAGACGGTAATAGCGGCGAACTCGTTGACGGCACATTTAACGATGTCTTAAACCACATTGAAGCTGGTGATTTAGTGGTGTTTAACAACACTCGAGTTATTCCTGCTCGTATGTTTGGTCGTAAAGAATCCGGCGGTAAACTTGAAGTGCTGGTGGAGCGTATGCTTGATGAGAAAAGTATTCTTGCGCATGTCCGCTGTTCTAAGTCGCCAAAGCCAGGCTCTACCATTATTCTTGGTGAAAATGATGAGTTTTCAGCTCAAATGGTGGCGCGTCACGATGCATTGTTTGAGTTGAAATTTAATTCAGATCAAACCGTTCTAGAGATTCTAGAGCAAATTGGTCACATGCCTTTACCGCCTTATATCGATCGCCCTGATGAAGATGCAGATAAAGAGCGTTATCAAACGGTTTACAATCAAAAACCGGGTGCGGTTGCGGCGCCAACCGCAGGCTTGCATTTTGATGAAGTGCTGCTTGAAAAGATCAAAGCTAAAGGCGCTGAACTTGCTTACGTTACCTTGCATGTAGGGGCGGGTACTTTCCAACCAGTGAAAGTAGACAATATCCATGATCACCACATGCACGCAGAATATGTCGAAGTAACGGAAGATGTCGTGGAAGCGATCAAAGCAACCAAAGCTCGTGGCGGTCGAGTGATTGCTGTCGGTACGACTTCGGTACGTTCACTAGAGAGTGCAGCGCAAGATGCGTTGAAAAAAGGCACTGAATTTGCGCCTTTCTTTGGTGACACAGAGATCTTTATTTTCCCAGGTTACGAATATCAGTTAGTCGATTGTTTGATCACTAACTTCCACCTGCCAGAATCGACGTTGATCATGCTAGTGAGCGCGTTTGCAGGCTACGAGAATACGATGAATGCTTATCAGCATGCGGTAGACAATCATTACCGCTTCTTCTCGTACGGTGATTCAATGTTCATCAACAAAAAAACTGACTAGCGTTATCTTATGCTCTATTAGTTGCGTTAAAAGTGCTCACTTACATTGGTAAACTCCGCGCTTTTTCCTTGCTGTTAACGCATAATATTTAGCGAGTAAGTTTTTGGATAAAAAATAGGTTTACGAGTGCTAGCAGTAGGCTAGGGATGAGAGGGCAACTTTTCATATCTCGCAGGGAATGTGCGACCGCTCCTTATTGGGCTAAATGCCCGACATCAAAGTCAGACTGTTTCTCTGACATTGGAGGCTTCGTGAAGTTAAAATTTGATTTAAAAAAGACCAACGGCAATGCACGTCGTGGTCAACTAACGTTTGAACGCGGTAGTGTTCAGACTCCAGCATTTATGCCTGTTGGTACCTACGGTACGGTAAAAGGTATGACGCCAGAAGAAGTGAAAGAGACCGGTGCAGAAATCCTGCTAGGTAACACTTTCCACCTATGGTTACGCCCGGGTCAAGAAGTGATGAAGATGCACGGTGACTTGCATGACTTCATGAACTGGCAAGGTCCTATCTTGACCGATTCAGGCGGCTTCCAAGTATTTAGCCTTGGTGATATCCGTAAAATCACTGAAGAAGGTGTGCATTTTCGCAACCCTGTAAACGGTGACAAAATTTTCATGGACGCAGAAAAGTCGATGGAAATCCAAAAAGACCTAGGTTCTGACATCGTTATGATCTTCGACGAGTGTACGCCATACCCAGCGACACACGATGAAGCGAAGAAATCAATGGAGATGTCTCTACGTTGGGCACAACGCTCACGCGATCACTTCGATAAGCTAGAAAACCAGAACAACCTATTTGGTATCGTTCAAGGTGGTGTTTATGAAGACCTACGTGATGTATCGGTAAAAGGTCTAACTGAAATTGGCTTTGACGGTTATGCCGTTGGTGGTCTAGCTGTTGGTGAACCTAAAGAAGACATGCACCGCGTGCTAGAGCACACTTGTCCGCAACTTCCGGAAGACAAACCTCGTTACTTAATGGGTGTTGGCAAACCGGAAGATTTAGTAGAAGGTGTACGTCGCGGTATCGACATGTTTGACTGCGTAATGCCAACACGTAATGCACGTAATGGACACCTGTTTGTGACCGGCGGTGTGATCAAGATCCGTAATGCGACACATAAAACAGATACAACACCATTAGATCCGCATTGTGACTGTTACACTTGTAAACATTACTCTAAGTCGTACCTACACCATTTGGATCGCTGTAACGAAATCCTAGGTGCTCGTCTGAATACTATCCATAACTTACGTTACTACCAACGTTTGATGGAAAGCATTCGTAAGGCGATTGACGAAGACCGCTTCGAACAGTTTGTGGAAGAGTTTTACGCTCGCCGTGATCGCGAAGTGCCGCCACTAGGCAAACAGTAATAAAAAATTAAGCCTTAGGTATCCGCCTAAGGCTTTTATTAATGGCTGGTCTGTTACCACACATCAGCTTAACAAATGAGCAAAAGCTCGATATTTTTGAGAGTGCGATCTCTAATACAGATATGCATGCTTGAATATAAAAAGCCAAGGCCCAATTTGTTGGATAATCAAAAATATAATAGAGGATTTTTTCATGTTTATTTCTCAGGCTCACGCAGCAGCAGAAGCACCAGCAGGTGGCGGTTTCGAAATGATTATCATGCTAGCGATGTTCGCGGTGATCTTCTACTTCATGATCTACCGTCCACAATCTAAGCGTGTTAAAGAGCACAAAAACCTAATGGCTTCTATGGGCAAAGGTGATGAGGTTCTAACGAGTGGTGGTTTGGTTGGTAAGATCACTAAGCTTTCTGAAGAAAACGACTACATCACTATCGAGCTTAACGCGAACAACGAAGTTGTTATCAAGAAAGACTTCGTATCAGCAGTGCTACCAAAGGGTACACTGAAATCTCTATAGACAGCTAAAGGATCCTCGCTGTGCTAAACCGTTATCCGTTATGGAAGTACTTGATGGTGATGTTTACCATCGCTATCGCGGCATTGTATGCACTTCCAAATCTCTACGGTGAAGATCCGGCAATTCAAGTTACAGGGGCGCGCGGCGCCTCTGTAGATATGGCTACGCTGGATTCTGTCACTCAAGCTCTTGATAAACAGAGCCTCTCCTTTAAATCCATTGCTTTAGAGAATGGATCGATTCTTGTACGTTTCAACAACACCGATACTCAAATCAGTGCGCGTGATGTGGTCAGTGAAGCTCTCGGTAAAGATACTATCGTGGCGCTTAACCTTGCACCAGCTACTCCAAACTGGCTCGAAGCGATTGGTGCTTCACCGATGAAGCTTGGTCTTGATTTACGTGGTGGTGTTCACTTCTTGATGGAAGTGGATATGGACGCGGCAATGGATAAGTTGGTCGGTCAACAGGAAGAAGCTTTCCGCAGTGAACTGCGTGAAGATAAAATTCGCTACCGAGCTATTCGTCCTTCAGGTAAAGATGCAGTAGAAGTGTTACTTCGTAATGAAGAGCAACTGGCACAAGCAAAAACGTTACTTGAAAAGAATCACCCAGACATGGTGTTTACCGAATCAAATAGCAATGGTCGTTTTGCGCTAAGTGCATCGTTCACAGAGCAACGCCTGCAAGAGATTCGTAACTACGCTGTTGAGCAGAACATTTCCATTCTTCGTAACCGTGTGAACGAGTTAGGTGTTGCAGAACCTTTGGTTCAACGTCAAGGCGCTAGCCGCATTGTGGTTGAGTTACCTGGTGTTCAAGACACTGCTCGCGCTAAAGAAATTCTAGGTGCTACGGCAACGTTAGAATTCCGCGAAGTCGATGCTAAAGCGGATCTTGCCGCGGCGGCAAATGGTCGTGCGCCAGCGGGTTCTGAAATTAAACTCGACACAGACGGTCGTCCCGTTGTTCTGAAGAAACGTATCATCTTAAGCGGTGCAAGCATCACGGATGCAAGCTCAAGCGTGGATGAATATGGTCGCCCTCAAGTTAACATCACGCTGGATAGCGAAGGTGGTAACAAGATGTCGGCATTCTCGAAGAAAAATATCGGCCAGCTAATGGCAACGGTATTTGCTGAATACAAAGACAGTGGTCGCAAGACAGCTGAAGGCAAAGTTATCCTGTCTAAGCATGAAGAAGTGATCAACCAAGCAACGATTCAATCTGCGCTAGGTCGTAACTTCCGTATTACTGGTATTGATTCAACGGCGGAAGCACACAACCTTGCGTTGCTACTTCGTGCCGGTGCTCTAATTGCGCCTATCTCAATTGTTGAAGAACGTACGATTGGTCCATCTATGGGTCAACAGAACATTGACATGGGTATTCAAGCGTGTATTTGGGGTATGGTAGCAGTAATGCTATTTACCGCTGTTTACTACCGTAAGTTTGGCTTGGTTGCTAACCTAGCACTGATGTCTAACCTTGTATTGATTATCGGTATTATGTCGATGATCCCAGGAGCGACAATGACCTTGCCAGGGATTGCCGGTATCGTTTTGACGGTCGGTATGGCGGTCGATGCCAACGTACTGATCTTCGAACGTATTCGAGAAGAACTGCTAGAAGGGCGTTCGCCACAACAAGCAATTCACCAAGGTTATGCCAACGCATTTAGTACCATCGCCGATGCCAACATTACTACACTGATGACCGCAATTATTCTATTTGCAGTCGGTACCGGTGCGGTGAAAGGCTTCGCGGTAACACTATCTATTGGTATTTTGACGTCGATGTTTACCGCTATCATAGGTACCCGTTGTGTGGTTAACCTGCTTTACGGTGGTAAACGCGTTGATAAATTGTCGATCTAAGGCTAGGAATTAATATGTTTCAGATTCTAAAAGCAGAAAAAACGATCGACTTTTTACGTTGGTCAAAGTTTGCCTTTATGTTCTCACTACTGATGATTGGTGCGTCGTTCTATACTCTTTCAACCAATTGGTTGAATTGGGGTCTAGATTTCACAGGCGGCACACTGATTGAAGTAGGCTTTGAACAACCGGCTCAACTTGATGAAATCCGTACTTCATTAGAAGCGAACGGCTTTGGTGACGCGATTGTACAAAACTTTGGTAGTGCTCGTGATGTGATGGTGCGCTTAAGCCCACGTGAAGATATGTCAGGTGAGACGTTAGGCAATCAAATCATCGCAGCAATCAAAGACGGTACAGGTAAAGAAGTTGAAATGCGCCGTATTGAGTTCGTTGGTCCAAACGTGGGTGACGAACTGACTGAAGCGGGTGGCTTGGCTATTCTTGTTTCACTTATCTGTATTCTGATCTACGTATCAGTGCGTTTTGAATGGCGTCTTGCGGCAGGTGCGGTATTAGCACTGGCGCACGATATCATCATCACATTGGGCGTATTCTCAGTGATGCAGATTGAAGTGGACCTGACAATCGTCGCAGCACTATTGACTGTTGTCGGTTACTCGCTCAACGATACCATTGTTGTTTTCGACCGTATTCGTGAAAACTTCCGCCGTATGCGTAAAGGCGAACCTGCAGAAATTATTGATAGTGCCATTACTCAAACTCTGAGTCGTACTTTGATTACTTCTGGTACGACGCTATTCGTGGTAATTGCATTGTTTGCCCAAGGTGGCGCAATGATCCACGGTTTCGCGACAGCATTGCTGCTGGGTATCACCGTTGGTACTTACTCATCTATCTACGTGGCTTCGGCACTAGCGTGGAAACTGGGTATCACCAAAGAACACTTAATGCCACCTCAAGTAGAGAAAGAGGGTGCAGAGTTCGACGAGATGCCATAAGCATTTAAACGAAAAAAGCCGCTGATATCAGCGGCTTTTTTTATCTCTCTGCGACAGCAGTGTGAGTTTGGCTGTACCCTTTGTATTGCAATTGGGTATCATAGCGATACGCAAAATCATAACCATAATTAGGAAACAAAAGATGCCACATTTCCGTTTTAGAGCCGTTGAACCTCAAACGGTACAAACATTATCAAAACCTCTGATTGATGCACTGCAACCATACATGGATTGCCCACGTGAAGATTTCACTTTTGAGTATGTTTACACTACGTTTTATCATGAAGGTGAAGTAAGCGCAGCGTACCCATTTGTTGAAGTTTTGTGGTTTGACCGTGGTCAAGATAAGCAAGATGCAGTAGCGAAGATTCTCACTGAACAAGTACGCGGTGTGATGGGAGAAGATGTAAACGTTGCGGTAATCTTTACTGCTCTAAATGCGAGTGGTTACTACGACAATGGCGAGCACTACTAAACTAGCCGCGTAAATAATATAAGGTGAAGTAATGAAAACGACATGGTTAGCGATTATTACTCTATCTCTTGCCTCGTTTTCATCACAGTCCTCACCATGGGAGTCTTTTTCACAACCCAATCGACTTTCACCAGCAGCCATTGGTAGCTATGCCAATGGCTGTCTACTTGGTGCCGAGGCGCTGCCTCTTAATGGCTATGGCTATCAAGTTCTTCGTAGCCAAAATAAACGTTACTACGCTCACCCTGACACCGTTGCATTTATCGAACGTTTATCAGCGCAAGCGCGACAAGATCTGCAAACCCATCTTCTTATTGGTGATATGTCACTGCCACAAGGTGGACGATTTTCATCAGGGCATACTAGCCACCAAACCGGACTTGATGTTGATATCTGGTTTCGATTAGCGGATACCAAGCTCTCTGCTTCGACCTTAAGACTACCCAAAGCGAAGAGCTTAGTGGATATGTCTGCTTATAGATTGATTTCACGCAATTGGGATAAACGTCATTTTAGTTTGATAAAAATGGCGGCGAAAGATGATGAAGTTGCACGAATTTTTGTCCATCCACTGATCAAAGAAAAACTGTGTAGTCTTGAAGGTGATGATAGAAGATGGCTACGTAAGATCAGACCATGGTGGGGGCACAACTATCACATGCATGTTCGATTACGTTGCCCTAATGGTGAGACTAACTGTATTGATCAAAGCTTACCGCCACAAGGTGATGGCTGTGGAATGGAAGTCGCTAGCTGGCGCCCAAAACCTGAAGTTAAAACCTATCGAGCTAAAGCTAACGATGAGAAAAGCCAGCTATCGATCGCCAAAGTGAAGCCAAAAGTAAAAAAAATCTTACCGCAGCAGTGTGCTCAGCTCGTTGAGCAAACTCATTAATTTACCTTTTTAGCGTTATCCATTTTTATTCCTGTTACGAAATTTGATACTTCTCGGCTGGAGAATAATCTTATCCTCACCTAAATTTAAAAGGTATGTTGGTTTATATGTACCTAGATGCGTTAGCTGAATGTTCCGGCAGCCGCGTGATTAAATGATAAAGAGAGAATAAGAGTTGGCTGCTTGACATGGATGCCCAGATAACCTCGAGATACTAGGATATTTGGGTTATAAATAATAAATAGGATGCTCGGCTTACTTCCTATGATATTGAAAGCAAGGACACTCCCATGACTATGGTATGTGCAAAAGATTTTGCCGAGTGGCTAAAGCTGAGATTTAGCAGTGCTACACAATCAGTGACGATCTCCCGTGAGGAGGTGAATCATCTTACTGGAAGGCAAAGGTTAGACCCTGGATTTGTTCATGATGTGCATTATGAATTGATGGCACATGGTATCGCGTTTGTTACAGATACCTCTCGCGAGACATTTTATCTGGTGCCGATAGGTAAAGCGGTTAATTGGCGAGAACATTTGGAGTATCAGTTTGAGAAGGAGCTGTATTGCAATATATTCCCCATTATCAAATCTGGCTAAGGTCATACACAAAAAAGGCTCATCAATTGATGAGCCTTTCGTTTTTTATGCTAAACCTTGAATGATAACGAACTTTTCGAGTAGCTCTTCATCAGATTCGACATGATTTGGGTCAGTGATAATACACTTGGTAATTGGGCAAACTGACTGACAAGTGGGTTTGTCGTAGTGCCCTTTACATTCAGTACATAGATTAGGATCGATTTCGAAAATACTACTACCCATTGAAATAGCACCATTTGGGCATTCTGGGTCGCACATATCGCAGTTGATGCACTTGTCTGTAATCAATAACGCCATGTTTATTTGCCCGTTGGGTTACGAGTATCCTGACCATCGTTAAGATTACGCATCAGTAGACCGTATTCTAAATCCATGTCTTGTGGGACAGGAATGAAAACAAAGTGACCATTACCTTTTGCGTCATCAATTACTTCAGACTTACGGTTTTCCATCATCTCTAGAGTGAAGTTTACGTTACCTTTTGGCGTCATAAGCTCTAGGCTGTCACCAACAACGAATTTATTTTTTACTTCAACTTCAACTAGATCGCCACGGCGTTTACCGGTGAACTCACCAACAAACTGTTGTGCGTCTGATACTGAGTAACCATAGTCGTAGTTTTGGTAAGTATCATGAGTGTGGCGACGTAGGAAGCCTTCAGTGTAACCACGGTGCGCTAAGCTCTCTAGAGTGCCCATTAGGCTCTCATCAAATGGCTTACCAGCAACGGCATCATCAATCGCTTTACGGTAAACCTGAGCAGTGCGTGCACAGTAGTAGAACGATTTCGTACGACCTTCAATTTTCAGTGAGTGGACACCCATCTTAGTCAAGCGCTCTACGTGTTGAATCGCACGTAGATCTTTTGAGTTCATGATGTAGGTACCGTGCTCGTCTTCAAACGCCGCCATTTTCTCTTCAGGGCGGTGGCTTTCAGAAAGCAGTACTACGTCATCGATAGGCTTGCCGCGACCAATAGTGGTCTCAGGGCGCTCATCAGCAACTTCGATTGCTTGTGCTTCGTTTGGATCAAACGCAACTGGCTCAGATGCTTCGACGATTTGACCTGCGTCGTTCTCTTTACCTTCTTCAACTTTGTATTCCCAACGGCATGCGTTGGTACACGTACCTTGGTTAGGGTCACGCTTGTTGATGTAGCCAGACAGCAGACAACGACCAGAGTACGCCATGCAAAGTGCACCGTGAACGAATACTTCAAGTTCTGTTTCAGGACAGTGTTCGCGGATTTCTTCGATTTCTTCCAGAGAAAGTTCGCGAGATACGATCACACGCTCAACGCCATTCGCTGCCCAGAACTTAACGGTTGCCCAGTTTACTGCGTTTGCTTGAACGGATAGGTGAATTGCCATATCAGGGAAAGCTTCACGAACCATCATGATCAGACCAGGGTCAGACATGATCAGCGCATCAGGACCCATTTCAACCACAGGTTTTAGATCACGGATGAAGGTTTTCAGTTTTGAGTTGTGCGGCTGAATGTTACATACCACGTAAAGCTTTTTGCCTAGGGCATGCGCTTCATCGATACCGATTTGTAGGTTCTCGTGGTTAAATTCGTTATTACGAACGCGTAGGCTGTAGCGAGGTTGACCCGCGTATACCGCATCTGCGCCGTAAGCGAATGCGTAACGCATGTTTTTAAGGCTACCTGCTGGTGATAGTAGCTCGGGTACGAATACTTTCTCTGTTGTCATTGCTCAATTCTCTGTTATCTGATCTCAAGTCAGGCCAATTCCACCTAATGGAATAGGGGCGCAAATTTTACGCCAAAATGTGACGAGTGACTAGGAAAAACTGGGTGAGCGAGGGCAATTAAAAAGCCCTCCGAAGAGGGCTTATGGTCAATGTTGTTTAAGAATTAGGATGTGGTAAGCCACCAAGTGCTTCGTATAAGTTCGGTAAGAAGGCACCTAGTTCGCCGCACATTAGCGAGAAATCGGCATCAAAACGGGCTGCTTGGTCTTCACGTGGAATGTCATCATTTTGATCTTGTAGCTCATCAGAGAATTTAAGACGTTTGATGCTACTGTCTTCTGCCAGAATGAATTCGATGCGGTCTTGCCAGTTCAGCGCAAGTTTAGTCACCATTTTGTCTGCTTCAATGTGGTTACGGATTTCATCAGACGTCAACTCTTGCTTCTTACAACGGATCACGCCGCCTTCTTCAAGCACTGACTTGAGTTCGGCTTCATCAAGCATAGTGAAGCCTGCTGGGGTATTACCGGTTTTCACCCATTCAGTGAGTGTCACTTCAACGGCATTTTCAGCAATGGCAGGTATAACAGGTAGACTACCCATGGTTTTGCGCAGTAACGCTAATACATCTTCTGCTTTCTTGTAGCTGCTTGCATCGACCAAGATAAAGCCTTGTTTTGGCATGATCAGCACATAAGTGTGGTTGCTACGGCTAAAGGCACGTGGCAGAAGATCCATCACGATGTCGTCTTTAAGGTTGTCTTTTTCTTTTTTCTTCAGTGGACGACCTTCTTGTATTTCTAATGCGTCAACCTTGGCATTAAGTGACTCTTTGATCACTGAAGCTGGCAGCATTTTTTCTTCTTTTTTAGCACAGATAAGAATATGGTTTTCAGAGACATGCGTCATCATGTCGCCATGTCTGCCCATCGCTGACACCCAGCCAAACTTCTGCTTATCTTGGCTGCCACAAGGGGTAAAACGGAACTCAGCCAGTTGCTGTTCTAGTTGGTCTGCTTTGAATTCGATCTCTCGGTTAACGCGATATACCAGACAGTTTTTGAACCACATACACTTTCTCTACTTAGACATTGAAGGCGACTATCTTAGCAAATTTTATTCACTTGTCTGTCGGGAAGTGAAAAATATGAATCGAGTCGTCATCGATGAGCGAATCACTAGCGTTTATTGTGTGAATTTCAAGCAAAAGAGTAAGAAAGTTCTATGAAAATTTGTTTGCAAAGGTCACAAAAGTGTCATAATTGCTAGTAATAATGCTTATGCATCGGGGGGCGTGGATCCTCCCTTTTTTGTCAAGCTTAACGAAAAAGGTTAATTATTATGTCTAGAAGGATTCTAGTTGTTGAAGATGAAGCACCAATCCGCGAAATGCTGTGCTTTGTTCTTGAACAAAAAGGTTACCAAGCGGTCGAAGCCGAAGATTACGATACAGCGGTAACCAAACTAGCTGAACCCTTCCCAGATCTTGTATTGCTGGACTGGATGCTACCAGGTGGCAGTGGGATCAATTTCATTAAGCATATGAAACGTGAAGAGTTAACGCGCAATATTCCGGTTGTGATGTTAACAGCACGTGGCGAAGAAGAAGATAAAGTTCGTGGTCTTGAAGTGGGCGCGGATGATTACATTACTAAGCCATTTTCACCAAAAGAGTTGGTGGCTCGTTTAAAAGCGGTGATTCGTCGTGTTACGCCAACGGCACTTGAAGACGTTATTGATGTTCAAGGCTTGAAGTTGGACCCTGTTTCACACCGTGTGACGACCAATGATCAACCATTAGATATGGGACCAACCGAGTTTAAGATGCTGCATTTCTTTATGACGCATCAGGAGCGAGTCTACAGCCGCGAACAATTGCTGAATAATGTTTGGGGCACCAACGTGTATGTAGAAGATCGTACCGTTGATGTTCACATTCGTCGTTTACGTAAAGCTCTTGAAACGGAAGGTCATGATAAACTGATCCAAACCGTTCGAGGTGCTGGCTATCGTTTCTCAACCAAAGCTTAACACCCCATGCTTAACGTCCTACGGAGAAATAAGTGGTTGAAAGGTTAACTTGGAAAAGGCTGGCCTGGGAGCTAGCCTTTTTTTACACCCCTTGGGTGATTGTTGGATGGATCTTCGGATATATGCCGTGGTTGCTTTTAGCTGCCACGGCTTTACAGCTTGTATGGCATTTACACAACCAAATGCGCTTCTCGGCGTGGTTATGGGATGAAAAGCGCCTTACTCCGCCTGCTGGTACAGGCAACTGGGAAGATCTGTTTAATGGTATCTACCGTCTGCAACAGCGCCAGCGAAAAAAACGCAAAGAACTCACCAATCTGATTCGCCGCTTCCGCAACGGTGCGGAGTCATTACCCGATGCGGTGGTGGTGTTTCGTGGCGAAGGCAACATAGTTTGGTGTAATAAGCTTGCCCAGCACTTGCTAGGGTTTCGTTGGCCTGATGATTCTGGTCAGCCGATCTCCAACTTGATCCGCACGCCGGACTTCATCAAATACCTAACCAAACAAGATTACTCAGAGCCGTTAGAGATGCGCTCGCCACTTAATGTAGAGCGAATGCTAGAGCTGCGAATTGTACCGTACACCGAGGGTGAACATTTGATGGTGGTGCGTGATGTAACGCAACTTAAACAGCTTGAAGGTATGCGCCGCAACTTCTTTGCCAATGTCTCTCATGAATTGCGCACACCGATGACGGTACTGCAAGGCTACCTGGAAATGACAGAAGATCCAGACATGCTTGTCGGTCCGATGTGGAGCCGTGCTCATGGTGTGATGACGGAGCAGTTGAACCGGATGAATAGCCTCGTTAACCAACTGCTGACATTATCAAAAATTGAAGCGGCACCGATGCATGAATTGGATGAAGTAGTCAATGTGCCAGCCATGCTGGAAGTGCTAGAAAAAGAAGCGATTAGTTTGAGTGGTGAACAAAATCATCGACTTAAATTTGATGTTGATGAATCTTTACTCGTACTGGGTGACGACGATCAACTGCGCAGTGCCATTTCAAACCTAGTTTACAATGCGGTGAAATATACCCCAGCAGGGGCTAAAGTGAATGTTCGCTGGTATTTGACACCTCAAGGCGCCTGTTTGTCGGTCGAAGACAGCGGGGAAGGGATTGAGCCGCAACACTTGCATCGCCTCACTGAGCGTTTCTATCGAGTCGATAAAGCGCGCTCACGTGATACCGGTGGTAGTGGTTTAGGTTTGGCAATTGTGAAGCACGCTCTGACTCACCATGACTCGCACCTTGAGATAACCAGTAAAGTCGGCGTAGGCAGTAAGTTTACCTTCACTCTTCCCGAGCGACTGGTGGTGAAATAATGAAAACAAAGATTGGCTTCGTCGTTGTTTCATTATTGCTCGGGCTTGCCGCACCATTAGCCTGCGCGAAAGAGCAGTTTCTTGCGTACAACAAAGTGCCGGGGATCAGTGGCGCGTTAACCAGTGTTGGTTCTGATACCTTAGCGGGTATGACGACCTTATGGGTGGAAGAGTTTAAGCAGCTTTATCCGGGTGTGAATGGTCAAGTACAAGCATCGGGCTCTTCAACCGCACCGCCAGCATTAACCGAACAAACTGCGCAGTTTGGACCAATGAGCCGACCAATGCGCAATAGTGAAATTGAAGCGTTCGAGCGTGCTCATGGCTATAAACCTACCGCGCTACGAGTAGCGATTGATGCGATTGGTATATTTGTTCACCAAGATAATCCAGTTAAAGGGATGAACTTCGTTGAACTAGATAGTATTTTTTCCGCCACGCTGCGTTGTGGTGCAACCCAATCCGTGGGCTCTTGGGCTGAACTGGGTCTCGATTATTCATGGGCGCAACGCTCGATCCAAATGTTTGGTCGCAACTCAGTTTCTGGCACTTACGGTTACTTTAAGAAAAATGCGCTGTGTGGTGGTGATTTTCGCAATAATGTTAATGAGCAGCCGGGTTCGGCATCAGTAGTACAGTCTGTCGCGTCATCCATCAATACCATTGGTTATTCAGGGGTTGGCTATCAAGTATCGGGAGTTAAACGTATTCCGATAGCTAAAACTGGCAGCGATTATATCGAGCCAACTCGTGAAAATATCTTGTCAGGTAAGTACCCACTATCACGTTACCTATATGTTTACATTAACAAACACCCAAGTAAGTCGTTGTCGCCATTGGAGCGTGAGTTTATTCGCTTTATCTATTCTGAGCAGGGACAAAACTTAGTGGAGAAAGATGGCTATGTTGCCATTTCGCCCCAAATTGCTTTGCAAGAGTTAGCGAAAGTAGGCATCGAAGTTAATCACTAAAGGCGCGTAATGCGCCTTTAGTGTTTTTATTTTTATAACTAAGGTTAGCTAAATTGCAATTGCCACTCTGCATTTTGCCAATATGCCTGCTCTGTTTGCAGGTCGGCATTGAGTAGTTTGTTATTCTCTAGCCAGTTACGCTCTTTACAGGTGAGTACCCACTTATCTTCATCTTCAACCTTTAAGCTTAGTGGTGGTAGCGGGTCATCATTTCTCTGTCCGTTAAGCAAAATCGCTAGACGAAGAATACGGATCAGTCCCACGAGATGTTTCTTTTTGTATAGCGAAAACTCTTCCATCTCATTCAGCTTTAAAGCCTTACGCTGAAATCTTGCTAAGGTCGCCAATACTCGCTGTTGCTCAACATTAAAGCCGGGCATGTTGGTGTGGCGTAAAATATAAGCCGAATGGCGATGAAACGCTTTTAAGCTGATACTTAGCCCGCTTTCATGAAGCAGAGCACTCCACTCGAGCAAATCAAACAGCTCTGATTTGGATTTAATACCGAGTTTTTTATGCACTTGGTCGAGAAACTCACCGGCTTGTCCTTTTACTCGCGCAGCGTGTTCTAAATCGACTCTATGTTTATTGGCTAAGTTTTCCGTGGTTCTCATGCGGATATCTGAGTGCTTAAAGCGTTCTTCCATCTCATACAGTAAACCTTCACGTAATGCGCCTTCAGAAAAGTGCATTTCGCTGATTTTGAGATCGAGAAATATTGCGTAGATGATAGCCACGCCGGCGGCGAAAACGGGCTTACGCTCTGCAGTTAAGCCAACGAGTTCAATCTGTTCGATATGCTGCCACTCGCACAGTTTGTCGATTAAAGTGTGTAAACGCTTGGCGGTAATCATGCCGTCTTCATAGCCTAAACCTATCAAGACTTCTCGAATTGCTTTTATCGTCCCGGAAGAGCCATATGCAATTGACCAGCCTTTTTTACGATAGCGATGAGCAAGAGATTCCAGCTTTTGTTCTGCGGCTAAAATAGCGTTGGTGAAATTCTTATTGGAGAGTTTGCCATTGGCAAAGTGGCGCTGAGTAAAGCTGACACAACCCATCTGTTTACTATTAACTAGCTCCGGGTCAAACCCCTTACCATAGATGATCTCGGTACTGCCACCGCCAATATCGACGATCAATTTTGACTCGGCTTGAGGTTGGGTATGAGAAACCCCTTGATAGATCAAACGTGCTTCTTCATCACCGGAAATGACTTCTACCGGAAAGGGAAGCACTTCACGAGCTCGTTGAATGAATATATAGGCGTTATTGGCAAGGCGTAATGTATGGGTGGCGGCAATGCGTACATTACTTGGCTCAAAACCTTGTAGGCGCTCGGCAAACATCGCCAAACAAGCTAAGCCGCGCTCAATGGCAGCATTATCAAGATTGTTTTGTCCATCAAGCCCATCAGCCAGTCGAACACGTTGTTTGTGCCTACTCACTAACTGTAAATCTTGTCCAACAACCTTGGCTACGACCATATGAAAACTGTTTGAACCTAGGTCAATGGCGGCAACATTTCTAACATCAGCTGTTTGATTCATTGTTCTTCTTTGCTTGCTTCTCTACATTTTTAAGATAGTCGTAAATCGCCATTTGTGAGCGTACTTTCTTGCGATTTCCACGAGCAACGTAGGAATTGCTCATCTCTTTGTCTATCCAGCGAGCCTTTACAGTATCGGTAAAATGAATATCAAGAATGTCGATGATACGCTGTTTAAGACGCGGATCACGAACTGGTGCTGCGACCTCGACTCTATAGTCAATATTGCGAGTCATCCAGTCGGCAGAGGAGATATAAACTTGCGGGTCGTTGTTATTGTGGGTGATCAGAACACGAGGGTGCTCCAAAAAGCGGTCCACAATACTGATGATTTTGATATTTTCACTCACGCCTTCAACTCCGGGAACTAGAGCGCACATTCCTCTGATCACCATGCGAACCTCAACCCCGGATGTGCTGGCACTATATAGCTTATTAATTAAGCCTTTATCGACTAAGTTGTTCGCCTTTAATGTTATTTGAGCTCTTCTCCCCAAATTTGCATTAGCAATTTCTTCGTCAATTAGCCGATAAAGTTGCTTGCGCGAGTTACGCGGTGAAACAATCAATTGGTTGAATTTAACTGGACGATAAGGGTTTTCGATATAGCCGAAGACATTACGTACTTCGTTAGTAATTTCAGCATCAGCCGTTAACAGTGAAAAATCGGTATAGATCCGCGCGTTTTTTTCATGAAAGTTGCCAGTACCAATGTGTGCGTAACGAACTATCTCATCCCCTTCTCGGCGGTTAATCAGCAGTAGTTTGGAGTGGATTTTTAGTCCTGGAGTGCCAAAGAGCACTTGTACCCCGGCTTCTGTCAGTACCTTTGCCCATTCAATATTGGCTTGTTCATCAAAACGTGCTTGTAGCTCAACCACTACGGTGACATTTTTGCCGTTATGCACCGAGTCAATTAATGAGTTCATCAGCCGTGAGTCTTTGGCAACTCGGTAGATATTGATTTTAATGCTGAACACTTTGGGGTCGAATGAGGCTTGGCGAACTAACTCAGTGATGTGGTCAAACGTATGGTAGGGGAAGTAGAGCAGGATATCTTGGTTCTTTATCGCATCAAAGCTATTGGCATAGCCATCAAAATCAGTGCAGCGTAAAGGAGGTAATGGCTTATATTCGAGATAGTCGCGCCCAACATTAGGGAAGGCGATAAAATCTTTAAAGTTGTGGTAACGAGCGCCGGGGATCAGGCTGTCGTAGTTTGAAATACCGAGTTTCTTGCATAAAAAGTGCAGCATGACTTCTGGCATGTCTCGTTGATAAACAAAGCGGACTGGCATCGCGGTGAGCCGCTGGCTAACCCCTTCAGACATTTGTTCGAGTAGGCTGTACTCGACTTCGCGACTTAAGTCATATTCTGCGTCACGAGTTATTTTCATCGCGTAACCGCTGATTTGATCGTATTCAAAGAAGCCTCGGAACAGTTCATCCAGACAAAAGCGGATAATATTATCTAATAGGATAATGGTTTTGCGACGTTTGCCTTTTTGTTCCGGCACCATTACGAAGCGTGGCAGGTTATCGGTTGGGATTTCTAACAAAACATATTGGGTATGTTCTTGTTGTTTAAGTTCAACGGCAATGTATGCGTATTCGTCTTTAAGGAATTGAATTAGATTGATATCTTCAGTCAGCAACACTGGTGACATATGGTGTAAAACTTGGCGTCTAAAATATTTTTTTATCCATCCCTGTTGGGTGTCACTGAGTTGATGCTCATTGACGAGGAGGATTCGATGGCGCGTCATTTCACGGATTAGTTCTTGGTAGAGGTCATCAAAACGTTCATTGAGCTTTAGCGCTTTTGACTGCATCTTGGTTAGAAGGTGCTTAGAGTTGTCGTTGCCGCCGCGTTCTTGATTAATTAAAATGCGACGTTTCACATCGGCGAAGCGAACTTTATAAAACTCATCGAGGTTATTAGAGAAAATACCCAAAAAGCGTATACGCTCTATGAGTGGTACTGATTTATCAGCCGCTTCTTGTAAAACACGTTCGTTAAACGACAGCCAACTTAGCTCTTTTTCTATGTATAGTTTTTCTGAACTCATCCTAAGATCCTTTTCCTCCTAACCATAAAAAAGTATAGGTTAGGTTAAGAAAAATAAGGCATTTTCGTGACATTTATATGGCAGGTTGCGGTGGTAACCACAGAGTAAGTTAGCGAAAAGGTCGGTCGATTATGGCAATAAATATTTCATTATATTCAGTTATTTATTCTTGGTTGTAATATAATTGTCATCAAAGGGAAATAATATACTCTTGGGCAGAATTAGGATCTTAAAGCGTTAAGCGTCGTTTTTCCATCAGCGGTCGGTTTCTTGAATAATTCATACAACGGTTTAAGCCATGAGCACATTATCTATTAATAGAGTAGTGATGAGTGGCGTCGATAGTCTTTACAAAAAGAGCTACATTGGACTCATGGTGGCGCAATTGGCGCTCAAATAGGGTTAAACCGAGAAAAATCACACTAATACAGAGTACAGGATGCATGGCTAAAGCCGATTTTTCATTAAAAGAAAAAGACAGAAAGCGATTGGTAAAAGATCGCCTGGTCAGGTTTGCTGTGTCTGCTGGTGGTGTGGGTGTATTGGCCGCATTAGTACTGATCTTTGTTTATTTAGCAATGATGGTGTTACCGCTATTTTCTGATGCCAAACTTACTCCTGATATTGCACGTCAAACTATTTCCACACCACAGCCTTTAGCGGCTGGGATAGATGATTATGGTCAACATGCTTTTGTTATTTCTCAACAAGGGCAAGTGGATTTCTGGTCACTTGAGAAGGGCAATCAAACACCGCAGCTGTCTGTGGATTTCGCTCAACCATTCAAATTGTTTGCTGAAATGCCAGGCGCGCAGCGGTGGTATGCATTTGCTAGCAAGCAAGGTTTAGTGACGATCTTTCAACCTGAATTGAAAAATGTGATTGAAAATGATCGCCGCACTTTTGCTCCGCAGTTAAATCAACTCGATAGCGAAATCGACTTAAAGTTTGAAAATGTCGAGCTCGATAGTTTTGCATTTTCGGTGGGCGAGCAAAAAGTGCTGGTGGGTTACTTTAGCGACCAACGTATACGAATTCGTTGGCAAAGTAGCGATCAACAACGACACAGTTTTGTCTTTGAACAAGCGATCCCAAAGCTTGATCAAATGATCCTCACGCCTGATGGTAAAACACTGTATTTACGTCAAGGCTCTGAACTGGTGGTTATCAAACAGCAGCAAGATCAGTTTGTCGTGCGTGAAGTCGTCGACCTTAGCCAAGGTAATGGTAAACACGCAGTCACCAATCTTGATGTGCTCTCTGGGGCGTCTTCTTTACTGGCGACACACAAAGATGGTTTGGTGTCGCAATGGTTTGATGTCCTCAATGATGGTGAGCGTAAACTGACCTTTATTCGCGAGTTTAAACTCGCTTCTGAGTTGCAATTCTTATTGCCAGATTCTTATCGCAAAGGTTTCTACAGTTTTTATATTAATGGCATGGTGCAAAGCCATTATACCACCAGTGAAAAGCTGGTCATTTTTAAGCGAGCCTACGATAAGGCACCGCAGTTTGCCGCGATGTCGAAAAACGAACAGTACTTACTTGCGCTTTCCGGTGATGTGTTAAGTGTGGCGCATCTTGATAACCCATACCCTGAAGTTTCGCTCTCTTCTTTGTGGCAAAAGGTTTGGTATGAAAGCTATCCTGAGCCTGTTTATGTATGGCAAACCACGTCAGCTAGCGATGAATTTGAAGCTAAGTTCAGTTTAGTTCCGATTGCTTTTGGTACATTGAAAGCGGCCGCGTTTGCGATGTTATTTGCCGTGCCAATTGCCGTGTTTGGCGCCATTTATACGGCTTACTTTATGACGCCGAGCATGCGCCGATTGGTGAAACCGTCGATTGAGTTGATGG
>ERZ794982.170-NODE-170-length-19429-cov-57.206720_pt1 | contig 19429 bp, 21 predicted proteins | sample MGYA00433071_ERZ794982 | MGnify/ENA primary metagenome ERZ794982 (study PRJEB30140, sample SAMN00862574) | bioreactor metagenome | study: EMG produced TPA metagenomics assembly of the Bioreactor inoculated with sediment Metagenome (bioreactor metagenome)...
TTCTGAAAATGCAAGTGTTCTTGTGAAGAAAACGGTACTATCAGAAGGCTGTTCTATGAGAAGTGAACCACTCGTATTGCATTAAAGGTGCTTCATTGCTTGAAACATTAAACAAACTGGGGATTACATCCTCAAAAAGCAGACCCAGAGTCAGCAATGATAATCCATATGCTGAGTCCGTTTTTCGAACCTGTAAATATCGTCCCGGTTATCCTTATAAAGGCTTTGAAACTATTGAAGGTGCACGTGAATGGGTACTCAAATTTGTAAGGTATTACAATCACGAACATCGCCATAGCGGAATCAAACACTTAACGCCGATTCAACGCCATAATGGATTAGAGGATCAGATTTTAAGTAAGAGAACGGCTATTTATGAAGCTATGAAACAAAAATATCCCGAACGATGGTCACGAAACATAAGAGACTGGTTTCTAGATAAAACTGTTTGGTTAAATCCATCTTCGGATGAGGAAAATGTACAATTGACCGAAGCAAAATAAGTATTAGGAAAAGTGACAACAACCTTGACATCTACCGTGATGCTCGTGCCAAACTTTACTAAGAGAGGAAAAGGATTGATTGTATTAAAAGGATTTCCGTTTACCGAAGAAGATGTTGATTGCCGGTTTTGCACTAAATACCCAAAATGTAAGAACGATGATAGCAAATGCTTGGTCTTATCCGAAAGATTGAAAGCGAACGCAGTATGTTATGAAAACATTGTAAAAAATACCTTTAAAGACTTCAGAGCACATAATTTCAAAAAGAGATTGAGTAAACTGATTTCAGAATTTAACGAAGATTTCTTTTGCGACAGCGATTTGAAAATATTATCAACATAAAAACAGAGTGGTAAAGAAAATTGATAATCAATTTCTTGCCACTCTGTTTTTGCTTACGTTGATTTTAAATCAATCCATTTAAAAGGAATTGATACCAACAGATATGCTGTCTACCAAACCGCAAAGACAATATCTACAGGAAAAGAATATATTAAATTAAATGAAATTGCCGATGAGAGCCTTATTGATGAGAAAACCTTTCGAGCTGTCATTCATGCTATACTTCTTGCCAAGTACGGGCAAGAGATATTAAGTATTCGCAAATAAAAGAGCCTGTAAAAACAGACTCTTTATCAGCAAGGTTTACTTTTCATAGGCACTCGTTTCTGACTGTACAGTTGGGTTTGCTCGGCATTCTTTGCGGCGTTGTTGCAACGAGTAGGTTATCGTTCCTTGACCTAGGTGATATTCTTCGGTTAGGCTCTTTTTCGTTCGCCCCTCTTCCAGATAGAGGCGAAGAACTTTCTCCTTGAGCTCGGGCTCATATTTGTTGTGTTTTGACATTGTTCTCACATTGTTCTCACTCCTTGATTAAACTTCATGTTATCAGGTTTCTATATCAAGGTGTTACAACTTTATTCTAGCAGGTCAACAATTATTTTCAAAGTTATGGTACTGGTTATAAGCAAAGTAATCCAACTGCTATTTCCAAAAGTTATAAAAGGATACTTTATAATCAAACACTAAACCAATAAATATATAAAAAATTATACTAAATGCATAAAAATATATAACTAAGTTATACTAACATTTATCCTTGACAAAGTAAAACCTAAATGATATCTTTATATAAAATATTATACAATTTATATAATTTATTATATAAATATAGATGGAGGAAATAAAAATGCACCCTATCCTGAAATCATATATTCCTGTTGCAAATATAATTACACAGACATTTGGAAAAAGTTGCGAGGTATCTATCCACGACTTAACACAGCCCGAAAGTTCAGTGGTATATGTATCAAACGGGACAGTAACAGGACGAAAAGAAGGACAATCCTTTAACCATTTAATACGACAAGTCTTGTTAAGTAAAAAGTTCAAAGATGATTGTACTGCAAACTATCTTTTTGAAGCAGATAGTGGCAAGAAAATGAAGTCATCTTCGGCTCTTATACGTAATCCACAAGGCGAAGTAGTAGGAATGCTTTGTATAAACTATGACTTAACATTATCTTATCTAATAAAGAAAGAAGTCCTAGGTTTTCTACCAGAACTTACTCAGAATGAAATGCCTGTCGACGACGGTGACATCCCTAATCAATATGTTATGACTATTATCGATGAGTTGATTGAAAATATTATAAAAAATAAAGACATTGAGAATTTAAAAAGAAAAGATAATATTGAGCTAATACGTTTCATGGATGAAAAGGGAGTATTCTTAGTTAAAGGGGCTATTGATAAAGTTGCTGAAAGTTTAGGCTTATCTAAAGTTACTATTTACAGTTACTTAGATGAAGCTAGGGAGAAAAAACAAAATTAAAGATAGGGGGATAAAGATATAGAAAAGATTGAATTAAAATACTGCGGTGAGAACAAAGGGCATTATACACCGGGAATTATTTCAAATGGAATGTTGTATATATCGGGGCAGCTATCTATAGATCAAGATACTCGAAATGTGCCAGAGGGTGGAATCAAAGAACACGCGAAACTTGCATTAGAAAATGTTGATCGTGTTCTGAAAGAAGCGGGTCTTAACCGTAATGATGTTGTCCAGTGTAGAGTCTATGTATCAGATATTGACCAGTGGGACATCGTTAACCAAGTTTATGCTAAATTCTTCGGTGAACACAAACCTATAAGGGTTGTTATACCTGTTAGCAAACTCCACTATGGATGTCTTGTAGAAATTGAAACTATTGCGGGGTGAATCGATAATGAAATATATTTGTTCAAAATATGGAATGGGGGCAGACGTCGCAAAGCGAGTGTGATTGTGGCGGTCTCTGGAAATAAATCCATTTAAAGGCTGCATTATGGACTTTCCAATTGGTTTAGCTAAATAAAAATTTGAAAAATAAATAAAATAAGATTATTTTGCGTAAAATAGATGTAAGAACATTAATACGTCAATTCCAAAAGCAAAGGGAGGAATAATTATGTTTATAAAAATAGAAACAGAATATTCAGTTCGTGATGGAGGACATTATACTCCTGGAATCGCCTATAATGGAGTTTTGTATATATCTGGGCAACTATCTATTAACCCTGAAACCGGAAGCGTTGCTGAAGGTGGAATCAAAGAAGAAACAAAGCAAGCACTGAATAATTTAGATATGGTTTTAAAAGCTGCAAACCTTTCAAGAGAAGCAGTTTTACAATGTAGAGTATATATTCCAAATGTTGCATATTGGCCAGAGGTAAATGAAATGTACTCGGAATTTTTCGGTGAGCACAAACCAGCAAGAAGTGTGGTACCCTCCAACAATTTGTATGGGGGTTGTCTGGTAGAAATAGAAGCGATAGCTGCTTATAAGGAGGCAATATAATGAATTATTTAGAATTAGATACACCAGCTTTATTAATTAATAAAGATATTATGTTAAATAATTGTAAAAAAATGCAGGATTATGCAGATTATAATAAAGTATCACTAAGACCTCATACAAAGACTCATAAAATGTCTAAACTAGCTCTTATGCAAGAAGAAATTGGAGCAAAAGGTATAGCTGTAGCTAAAGTTGGCGAAGCAGAAGTTATGGCTACTAAAGGGCTTAAAGATATATTTATTGCTAATGAGATAGTAGGCGAAGCTAAACTATTTCGTATTCGCAAATTATCTGAGAAAATTAATATATCCTTTGGACTTGATAGTATTGCTCAAGCAGATTTAATTGAAAAGGCTTTTGAAGGTAGCGAAAAACAAGCAGTTGTTTTAATAGAAATTGAAGTGGGGGAAGAACGTTCTGGCATTATAGAAGAGAATGATTTTATAGATTTGCTTAATCATTTAAGAAAATGTAAAAATATACATTTAAAAGGAATCTTTTCACATGACGGTCATTCTTATGCTTCAGAGAATATAGAGGAATGCAAAGAAATTCATTTAAAAGCTCAAAAGAGAACCCTTAGATTTGCTAATATAGCAGTTGAAATGGGATTTCATTTAGAAACAATTAGCATCGGTTCCACTCCTTCTATGCTTCATGATTTTCCTATATTAGATGGAATAACTGAAATTAGACCTGGCACATATATTTTTATGGATGCATCTCAAGCAAATGCATATGGAAGTTTTGAACGTAATGCTGCAACTGTTCTTACAACTGTTATTAGCAAACCTACAAAAGAGAGAGTAATTACTGATGTTGGAGCTAAAGGAATAACAGCACAGACTAGACATAATGGCTTTTGCGCCACAAAAGGTTTGGGTTTAATAAAAGGATGGCCAGGAGTAAGCATCTATGATGTATTTGATGAGCATGCAATAATTTACAACAAAAATTTTCATGATGAAATTAAAGTTGGTGATAAGGTAGAGATTATCCCTAACCATATATGTCCTGTTGTTAATTTGCATGAAGTAGCATATATTATTTCTAATGGAGAGGTAATTGATGAGATACCTGTAGATTGTAGAGGTAAATTTAAATAAGAAAATTAAAGATTTCAGGAGGTTGTTATGTCAGTAGTTAAAGTTGCAAATATTCAAATGCATGTTACAGATGATAAAGAAGAAAATTTTAAAACTGTTCAAAAATATCTTGAAATTGTTTCTAAAGAAAAGGTTGATATGGTGCTATTACCAGAAATGTTTAACTGCCCTTATAAAACTACTAATTTCCCTGTATATGCAGAACTTGAGGGTGGTATGTGCTGGCAAAAATGCTCAGCGCTAGCAGCAAAATATCAGATTTATCTGGTTGCAGGATCTATGCCGGAGAAAGACTCAGAGGGGCATGTGTATAACACTTCATACGTTTTCGATAGACAAGGAAATCAAATAGGTAAGCATAGAAAAGTTCATCTGTTTGATATCAGTGTAGAAGGTGGCCAAACATTCAAAGAATCCGACACATTGACAGCAGGAAATCAAGGGACAGTATTTGAGACTGAGTTTGGAATAATGGGGATTTGTATATGCTATGATTTTAGATTTCCAGAGCTATCAAGACTAATGGTTGACAAGGGAGCTAAGGTAATTCTGGTCCCCGGAGCCTTTAATATGACAACGGGACCTGCCCATTGGGAGATATTGTTCCGTAACAGGGCATTGGATAATCAAGTGTTTGTTATTGGTACAGCTCCAGCAAGAGATGAAAATTCAGGATATACCTCGTGGGGGCATTCAATAGTAGTAGCACCCTGGGGGAATATCATAGAACAAATGGAAGAAAAAGAAGGATATATTATTAATGAGTTAGATTTAAGCCAGGTGGATAAAGTTCGTAAAGAATTACCGCTACTTGCACACAGAAGAAACGATATATATATAAATTGGTAAAGTTATATTCATTGTTTTATTGAGGTAAAGAGATTGCATAACGATGTGCTATGGCTGTAGCTTTTTTTAATATTTCATTCTCCATTTGAAGCTGGGCGATTTTCTTTTGCAAGGTCTTATAGTCTTGGTTCGTAATTATTTGATCTTCCGAAACCTTGAATGGGGAAAGATTTTGGACCCATTTATAGATTGTTACAGTTGAAATGCCATATTCGCTGCTCAGTTCCTCAACCGGCTTGCGGATATGGTACAGATCGACAATTTCATTTTTAAATTCGTGGGTATATCGGTTACCATTTTTTCTGGACATAGTTGAACATCTCCCTTTCATTGTTATCATTTTAGCTTCTTCAACTTTTCGTGTCCACACTTATATACTAGCACCAAGATACCATACAGAAGAAGTTAGATAGAGCCAATATCAAAAAGGATAATCTTATTGATATGAAAATTGAAGGTCTAATTGAAGCATCTGATTATAAATCAAAGTATAGTGAGGTGTTAAAAGAGATTGAGATGTTAAACAAGAAGGTAAGCTCATTAGAACCGACTAATCAAGATGCAACACTAATTGAGGAACGTATTAAGCGATTAAGCAAGGTATTTGATACTAAAGAACCATTGCAGCAGTTTGATGCTACTATATTCAAAGAAGTTGTAGAAGGGGTTATTATTGGTGGTAAGGGTGTGGATGGTAAAGATGACCCTTATTTGATAACATTTGTCTATAAATCAGGAGTTCCTAATAAGCCAATAAGTGTTGGTAAAAGTGGTAAAAATCTAGTTAAGAATGACAAGGTAGAGTGTGAGGATATAAACTGTTCCTTGTCACCTAGTAACACATGTCGAGACGGTTGTGTTGATGACAAGAAAATAGCTGTATTCCCCCCTGAGAATGGCGTACTTACGGTGTTTACAGGGGGTTGTTTTATTTTTGAAAGTTAGAAAAGTGATAGGTTTTGGGTGTGTTTTAAGGTTATATGGGATAAATAGCGAACTAGGCTCACCAGTAAAATGTAGTTTTGCTTTAAGGGTTCAACTGTTTAGCAAAAGTATAGTTTTAGTGAATATGGAATTATAATACACTAGCGTTGCATAAACTCAACTACACATCTAGAGCAAATCCATATTACGCTTTATAAGGATAAAAATGTAACCCTATCGATTCTGCTAATGAAAAAAAGCTGACTCTAAGCAGACAGTCTCGTTGCACAGTGATAGGAGCCACATATGGATAGATTAATCTAAAAAGGATTGAGCCTCATAATCTTTCGTTTGAAACTTTCAAAAGTACTGTAAAGACTTGCTCTTATAGCAACTCGAATCTTGTTTAATAGTGCGTCTGTTCTCAGGTTTGCGGTGACAAAGAGTTTGATTAGGTTTTGAGTCGTTAACTTCTTGGCATAAGCATCACAGTTATTCGTTTTGATGGTATACGGTAAATCGGTTCTTTCCAACGTTAGTTGAATTCAACGTGAAACATTTCATGGAACAGAATTTTGGCTTTTAATAATTCGAAGCTATTCCGTCCATACATAATTCTCTTTATCACTTTTATCTTATTAACGCTACCTTCAGCTAATCCGTTGTTGTACTCATAAGTTATTCCGTTTTTTATGGCTGACAGGTCTTTCGATAAGCCTTCTAGAAAAACTTTCAGTTCTGGAACATCTAGCCCTTGTGCTTTTTTTATCCAAGGATCAAGTTTTTCAGCATGGGTCGAAAATATAACAGCATAAAAATCTTTTATTAAAGTGTATAATTCACTAATCAAGGGATAGGTCAACAATACCTGCTGGGATTGCTTTTCTGTAATTGTTGTAACCTTCTCTAATTTCTTGTATATCAATTGACATAAAGATTTTCTTTGGACAAACGCTGATTCTTTCTTCGCGTGTTCTTCTTGTTCCTGACGGCGTATTCTTTCCTTTTGCATGAACATTCGCAGCGAAGCTACGCTTCCATCATAACCTTTTTTACATATAATTTCGTGAATTTGTGGATATGTCATTCCTTTACTTCTAAGTTCAATCACATCTTTTTCATATGCATACAATTTCCCGGGAATTCGTACGTTGTAATGTCCTCCTACAACAGAATAATCAGGATTCAAATAGTTTTGGATTGTTCTATATGTGTGATTCATCATTAATGCAATCTTTTCAATTGTGTATCCTTCTTGGACTAATCTTCTTGCTTCATCAACTTCATGTTGTTTCTGTTCAATAGCTAATTGATGTTGTTTCTCCCTCGCAATGAACTGATTGTCTGATAAAGATTCTTCAGGTATCACAAGATACCGGTTTATGGTTGTAGGTGTCGAGTGTAACAACAATGCTATATCAGAGACTGTTAGTCCTTCTTTCCGCTTTTTATGAGCATACTGTATCCTCATCGTTCGATTCGCAGTATTATATAACCGCTGTAATTCTTCGGAAATGACTTCTGTTAGCGGTATCTCCACTCTAGCAGGCAATACTCGGATAATATACTTGTTTACTGCTTCTGATAGCCCTTTTATTATGTGAAACCTGTCACTCACTTGAATTGCGTTATGATGCGAATCTCTGATAGCTGCAGCATATGTTGAAGATCCATCTCTTGATACAATCATCAGGTTTGGAAAAGTATCAAGCCATTTTTTTACTTCAGATTTATCTCTTGATGGAATAATATCGATGATTCTATGAGTTTCAATATCTACCATGACCGTCCCGTATGAAAATCTTTTCTTCAAGGCGAAGTCATCCACACATACTTTTCTTACAGAAGACTTATCCACAATGGATGGCATTTTTTTTAAGCAGATTACAAATGCTACTTTTGCTAACAACTATATGATCACTTTTGAGAAGATTTGATGCATTCACCGAACTTAGTTGTGATGAGGTATACAAAATATTTTTTTTCAACCGTTCTGTTTTTTTTCCTTTATATGCAACAAACGGATGCACTTCTGTAAAAGTTTGATGGGCACATTCTGAATTATCACAGAACATTTTTCGTGTATTTACCAAAAGCACCACCTGCTTGTCTTGTATCGGCAAGTCCTGAATCTCTCGTTGGTAGGTGGAATGTACTCGTGTTGACTTTATCCCACAATATGAGCACGTCATAACTTCTTCGGTTGATTTAATGCTTAGAACAATAAGCTTCTCTTTAATATGACTATGAATCAGTTCGTAACTAGGATTTAATAATTTAATCAATTCATCCATATAACCATCCTTTCCAATGAAATCTTATATGGTTATATTTTATCACTTTGATACATTAAACTCAACCAACTCTGGAAAGAACCACTCTATTGTATGGCGATGTTGTACAAGGGTGGAATATGGTCCAGAACGCTGTGATGCACCTACAGTCCAAGAAAAGGAACTTCAAGAGGCTGTAATAAAAGCTATTAATATAGCACTTGGTGGCAAGGATGATATGCTTGTAGCCTTGGAGCAGAACATTGCAGTGGTACTTGCTTTGGAAGATGAAAGTTCTATGGAAAGCATCAATGCTAAACTGGAAGAATTGCAAAAGGAACTGTTGAAACGAGCAAATGCTAAACTGGATTATAATGATCTTGCTGATGAGATAGACCATCTGCGAGAACTAAAGCAGAATGCTATGGCAGAAAATGCGGAACGAGAAGGCTTAAAACAGCGAATTACCGAGATGAAGGAGTTCCTTGCAGAGCAGATGGATCAGATAGAAGAATACGATGAATCCCTTGTGAGGCGAATGGTTGAAAAGGTAACAGTTTATGAGAAAAAATTCATAGTAGAGTTCAAATCCGGCACGAGAGTAGATGTGGAGAGATAAAAGAATAAGTTACAGAAGTTAGCACCTTGCAGAAATGCAGGGTGTTTTCTGTTTGTATACAGAACAGAAATAGGGGCGGATATATTGACACAGTTCGTCTAAAAGAATATGCTTAATACATATTATGGCAAAGTAACCATAAGGATGTGACTAAAAGCTACTGAGACTTTAATTGGTAGCCTGTTTGAGATTGGTAGTATTGCTAAAGACAGTGTTTTTTAAATTGTTGAGGTGACAAAATGATAGAAGGTTATGCCACAATTAAAGAAATTGCAGAGCAATGGGGTATAACACCAAGGCGTGTTCAGGTGCTTTGTAATAAAGGAAAAATTCATGGAGCCGTAAAGTTTGGAAGAGACTGGGCTGTTCCAAGGGATGCTGAAAAACCAGAAGACGGTAGGGTAACAACCGGGGAATATAAAAATTGGAGAAATAAATAAGGAGAGTTGGTACATGAGCATTGATTCTAAAAAGTTTGGCGAAAGGCATAGAAAATTTGAAAATAAAATTAGTGATGATACATATAAAGACTTAGAAAGGTTGTATAACATAGTTGTGGGTCAAGAAACATCATCAGCCAAGTTGAGTTTATTAAAAAAAATTCCAGAGTATAAGCAATCACCAGACGGTAAAATGAAAATAGCTATTTATTATACAAGGCTGTGTTCAATGATTGAAAGTTTATTAGTGGAATATGTACCATATGATGAGGCAGTAAAAAGTGTAATCGACTATTATATTAACTCTAACTGTATGCAAGAAATGAATAATATTGGTTTGGGCTGGTATTATGATGTGAAATATAAAAAGAGTACAGCAACTTTGTATAGTGTTGGCTATGGAAGTGATAGTAATTGGATTGAATGGCTTCAAAATAAGAATGCGAAAAACAATCAGATTAAAGAAAATGGAATTCAACTGGTTTTTACAGCCTGTAAGGAACATATCAATCGTGGTGGCAATATAAGGTTGAAATCATTATCTAAGTGCTTTGGCATTGACTTGTTTAAATATATGCAGCTTGATAATAACTGTAATGCAAATTTGTATGTTATAAAAGATGCACCAGTTAATTTTGTTAAGATTAATGGTAAGGAAATCTCATTACAAAAATACCTGTTATCCGATGAGATATTTGATATAAATAATGAACCACAATTTTGTTTGGACTTTAGTCATCCTAGGAATGAAAAGGTTGAAAATTATAACAATTGGTCAAATAGATTTCTGCAAAACAGTGAATATATTTCACAAGCAGAATTTAATGAAAAGAAGAAAAATTATGGTATAGAAAGCGAACAGTGGGATTATGTCCTTCTTGAGTGGCTAAAACAAGAGCATATGCAAGGTGGAGAGAAAGGAATTAGTTCAAGGATTAGTCCGATTGCTGATAAAGAAGTAATTGCAAGTGGTACTTTATGGAGTATTGAAAATTACAATCTAAATTTAAAAAAAGAGGATATTCTTGCTGGGAAATGCTATCATTTCACGTTTAATAGTACAGAGTATTGTCAACTGATTTTCGACTATTTTAAGATGTATGCTGAAAATCATTCTAAAAAGGGGTTTAAGGAAAACTATAATTTGGTAATTAATTCTGAAAAAAATAATATAAGTGAGATGTTATTAAGTCTTGAAAAAGAACAAAAGAAGTTTGAAAATTCATCTGGAGAACAGTTACAAAATGAAGAAATAGAAAAGATGAAAAAACAGTATGATTATAATAAGAACTTGATTAGAATTTATAGTTCGTGTGAGGAGTTTTTAAAAAATATTACTATAGAAGAAACTCCTATAAAGATACAATTAGCACTCTCGTTTATTGAGTGGACCTTAGAGAAAATACCACAAAATTGGTCAATAAATAATATTTATACTGTAAAAAACAATAACGAGGAAAATTTAAAAATAAACTTATATAAATGTATTTGCAAAAGAGCAGCATTAATGGGGGATTAGTATGGAAAATAACAAAATGGTTTCGTTTAAGGATATAATGAACAATTGTTTTAAGAGGTATGATGTTTATATACCGCTTATTCAACGAAATTATAAATGGGATACAGCGACATCTTCAAAATTAGTTGTAGACTTATGGAGTGCATTCAAAAAAGAGCAGACAGCATATACTGTGGGTATGATTACCTTTTACAAAGAACCGGAAGCTAATAATCAATTAATAGAATTTAATGCCAAAATGCAATTAATAGATGGGCAGCAGCGCATCATTACTTTGTTTATGCTGTTGAAATTTATAATGCCTGATGAAGAGTATTTTTCCTTTGGATTTGAAAGAGATGAGGGGATTAAAGAAACTAAGCTTAAAAGAAAAAGCTATTTAACGAATATTGCCTCTTCGAATTCTTGGGAAGAAAAGGATATGTATACTGATTTAATTAGATTCAAAAATAATTATGAAGCAATAAAAATAGCGTTAGAAACTGCAGAACCGAATGCTTATGAAACTGGATATGCAAGTAAATTTGCTGACTACATAAGAAAAAATGTATATTTTCTTATGCATATTTCTGAAACAGAACCATTTGATGAGTTCATAAATCTAAATAAAAATAAAACTCGCTTTGTTATTTCAGATAGGATTAAAGCAAATTTAATTATAGATTCAAAAGAGAAAAATAATAAAGAGAAAGTGTTAAATATTTTCCAAAATTTATCAGAAATTTTATTTTCTAAGAAAGATGTATGGGAACTAGTTCAACAGGGATATTGTGAAACTAAGATACCAGAAAGAGATGAGAAACGAGAAAAGAATAAACATTATCCTGATGAGAATAGATTAAAGTTGTTATGTTGTGAACGTTATGGAAGCGATGAATTCGATGTGAGTAGTACGTTGGGTTATGAACCTGAAAAGGAGCTTGCTTTTTTAACTCAGTATAGTGATATTTTATCTACATTATTGGATGATATAAGTAACCAAAACTGGAATAGTTATAATGCTTTCAATTGCTTACATAAGCTAAAGAATGAACTGCGTTTCTTTGGTATGTTGAAAGAAAAGGCAGAAAATACTCATGGTAGGTTGGAAGGATATCTCTTAAATGAATGTATAAATATGAAAGAAGCGTTTGCAAAAGCCTGTTTTATCGAATCCCAATTGGGGGCTGAAAAACTTTCTTTTGAATATATTGATAATCAAAAAAATATTTGTGAAGAATTTAATAATCGCCATGCACAGAAATTCTGGCTGAATAATGGTTTGGATGAATTTGAAATATTTATGCAAATATATTATGACTACATTGATGAAAAATACAATAGTAAGGGGTGATTTTATGGGAACGGAAACAGAACACATGTCTTTGAGTCAGATTCTCAATAATTTTAATCAAATCATTATTCCTGATGTTCAACGGGACTATGTTATGGGAAGTGGTGGTGAGAAGCTTATTAAACTTCTGACTGCGATGGCAGAGAGTAATGATAAAGAAGAAAAATTCAATTTTAGCTGTCTTGTTGGTTATAAAGACAAAGATAATAATCTTTATATTTATGACGGACAGCAACGTTTGGCAACTCTTGTTTGTCTCTGTTCTTATTTGAACAAGGATACGGAAATACAGAATTTACTTGAAAAATTCTCTTTTACAAAACGTGATGTGGCTAATGATTGGTTAAGTAACCCAACAAAAATCAAAGAAAATGTTGCAGTTGATTTTACTACATATTCATTGGCTAAATTAATAAAAGAATTTAGCACTCATCAAATTAGAATCAATTATAGTACATATAAATTATCGGACAAAATAACATTAAAGTTCCTTTTTGAAAAAATGTTTTTTGATATGGTTCTTGTTAATAAAATAAGTGATGCCGAACAGTTTTTTTTGGATATAAATGATGGATTAGATCTTAAATCCTATGAAATATATAAAGCAGAGCTTTATCATCATGCAGAGGAAGTGCTTAAAGAATCATTTAAAGAATTTGCATTAAAAATGGAGAATGAATGGCTTAAATTCTTTTTGCCTTATCAGTATCATGAAAAAAAATGGATCGATGGTGCTTATAAAGATGTAGTTATTTGCGAAGAGGAGATGTTGGTATTTTTCTTGCAGTATTGTTTTCGAATGATGTGGATAGAAGAAAAAGGAAGTGACAACGAGTTCAAATCAGTGAATATCAGTTGGTTGAAAAAAGAACATTTAAAACGAGCTGAACAAATTACTGATGCTATTATTAATGTAACAAACACTGTTTCTGTATCTGATATTTCTTGTATTAATTATTCATACAATAAGTCAAAAGGACAACATTGGAATATCAATGATAAAAACTATATTGCGATGCTAAAAGTTTTTTTGAAAAATGTCTATAACACAGAGGAAATAAATAAGGATATTATTATTTGGTGTTATATATCAAAATTGCCGTTTATTGACCAAAATGAAAATAGTTTGTATAAATACCTCCGGTTTGTGAAAAAATTATTAAACAATAATAGAAAAGTATGTAATAATGCAGAGATAGAATTTGTTGATTGGGGTGTTCATAATAAGAAGATTGTTTATGCTAGATACTATGTGCAGGGAATACCACAATATTATATTGTATGTGGGAAAGAAGAATGTGATGGGAATACATTGTTTACTTTAAATACAATAATAGTATTGGATAAGGCATTCACATTAAGTGGGAATGGGAATTTTGTAGACGTATATCTGTCAGAATGTAAAAATGATTCACTAAAAAGTATTTTGAAGAAAGAACAACAGAAACAAAATTCTCAGGAGAAAGAATGCATCGAAAAGTACGAAAATTTACCATTTATAAATGGATTAGTAGATAACTTTCTAATTTACAGAGATGAAACATGCCAGTTAAATGATTGGGTTAAGAAAGGCTCTTTAATTCATAGCAACATTCGTCATTCAAATGAAGAATATCAATATAAGGCTATTCTCGAGTATATATCTAGTAATAAGATTGATATTAAGAACCTCATTTTTTCTAATATTTATATATCGTGGTATAATTATTGTGGAACTAAACATACCGATAAAGGTTCGCTTATACCTCGAACTTGGTGTGATTTCTTTACTAATGAAAATGGGATAAGCTTTTATGAGGAGATAACAAATAATAGTTTGGATTATTTATCTTGTTTACCAGATGGTTGGATTTTTGATAAAAAGATTTTTCAACCTGAGGATGATATATATAGTGAACATGGAAAAGGATTCGCAGCCCGTTCAAAAACACATTCCGTTTTGAGTATGAATGATTTTTATGGGAATTTTAGATGGATTTGTATATATGAACCAGGAAAATATATTATAGATGGTAAAGAAGCAGAATCGTTGCCAGAGTATTTAAAATCTTATAATGGGGATAATTGGATAGTAAACAAATTAAGTACTACTAGAAAAGTATTCTTTTCTGAGAAAGAATACCTAAATCAAATATTGTTTTATAAATTTAGGATTTTTATGGAGGAACGTGGAGAAAATGTTGAGATATATTTAAAGGGAAAAAATAATCATATGCGGTATCAAGAAATGAACGGTAATAGTTTTTTTATCAAATTGCAAGAAACTTAGTCAACTTATACAAGATGATGATTATATGAAATGGTCTGATTAACTCAATTTGGGAAAGGAGATAATTATGGGTTATAAACGAGATGTAAAAGATAATGTTCGAAGATTACTTTATGCTAATTCTGGAAATATATGTGCCATGTATGGATGTAGTAATTCGCTTGTTTATGCAAATACAGCAAGCATTAATGAGATATGTCATATTGAGGCAGTAAATGAAAAGGGAGCAAGATATAATCCAAATTTGACAGACGATTATGTTAATTCTTATGAAAATTTAATGTTACTTTGTCCAACTTGTCATTCTATTATTGACAATAAACAGAATGAAAGTTTTTATACAGTAGCTTATCTTAAGCAAATGAAACAATTTCACGAGCAGCAAGTGCAAGAAGCCTTGATAGAGAAAGTTGCGATAGAACCTCCAATATATTTGGAAGGTTACGATGTAAATGGTATCGTTGACTCATATAATGATTTATATGAGAAAGAAGTGAACGAAAAGTACGTGTATAAAATATTAAATATTATTCTTTCTATGGATGTTGCAATAAGGTCTGTTGTTTATGGTATTGCTATATTATGTAGTGAAGAAAGAACAGAACAAGTTGACGTGCATCGATTACATCAAATGGTCAACTTGGATTTGTATGCATATGCAGGGATAATGATGCTATTGGAACAGCAGAGAAAATAATTAAGGAAACAAGCTATACAGACCCCTTGGCTGGATATGAAACGGAGGATGGTGATTGGCATTTGGTACAAAATGATTATTTGTTTAAGACAACTCAGGGCACATGGTATTTAAAGAAGAGAGGAAGACTTTTTGCAGTTATATATGATATGTTTGGAAATAGGCGAGATTTCTATGATTTTTTGGTTAATCGAAATCTTGAGATGTTAGGAAACATAGAATAGTGATGATATGTTTTCGCAAACAGATATAATGGCAAAAAAGCCGTGGATATGTTCTCATAAACGAGAGTTGGTATTTGACGTACTTGATATCCTCTCGAGCCATGTGGAGGCGATAATTCTGATGACAAATTGTGGTCTGGAAGACAAAAAGCAAAGATTGACCACAAGATGTTGTGGTTTTTGGTCAAGAAATGACAAAAAAACGGTAAAAAAACACTCCTTTTGCCCCCCAAAAAAGAGCGAAAATATAGATGACATATAGATTTTGAGGAAATTTACATCTTCATGGATACATAATATACAAAAAATGAGCCACTTATGTAGCTCATTTTTTGTATGTCTGTAATCAACAAGGTTCCCATTGACCAATCCATACTTGCTTTGAATAATTTTATTGTCTGCGATATAGTTTTCCGTTAATCGATTTGACTTGGACTAGATTGTGAATTTTGTATTGTTAACGCATTTGTCTCTGCAGATACGCTGGAGGGTAAAGCGAAAATAATAAGCCCGGCTAATAATATAATTCGTTTTTTAGTTTTTTGTTTCATTTTTTAGCACCTCCTCTTTTTTATTATAAACAGTTAAGTCTGCAAAAGAATCATGAATTTCTTGAGTTGTAGCAAAAAATTCATGATTGATATATACATCATAACCGCCATTTGGGTTTACGATCAGGTGACTTGAATCGGTAGTTAAGTCAACTGTTCCGGCAGCATGTTCTGGAGCGATTGCATACGATTCGAAAACGATAACAAATGAAAAATACAAAGGAGACAAACTGATTCAAAAGACTTTTACGGAAGACTTTATGACAGGCAAAAAAAGTAAAAAACACAGGCCAGAGAACGCAGTATTTGGTAAGGTAAAGTAAGAACCTGTCGTACAAGAAGAGTTATAAGCAATTTCGTTCAGTAATTATGATTAAGTCACATGATAGACCGGGATATCTAGATGCAACATAACCAAAAAGTTGGATTTAGTACAATATCTTGGACACAAAGTCAGTTGAAAGCAATCTATCGTGATCATGCAGATACCATCATTGGTAACTGTGATACCTCACTATTTTTAGGTGGTAAAGAGAAATCTACACTAAAAGACTTATCGGAGAGCTTGGTTAAAGAACTGCTACACTTGATGGTGAAGAGTTCAGTTGCCCAAATAACAGGAACGGGGACACGATACTTCTGAATTCTTACAAATTACAGAAAGTAGGTGTATCTAGACCCCAAAAGATATTTGGGAAGTTGACACAGTGGATAATAAATGCTAATATAGAGATAACATACATGTGTATGTATTGGAGGTGATGAAGTGCCACGCTATGATCCATGCCAAAAGACTAAGCAAGATATATTGGAAACTGCTATGCGTCTATTTTCAGAAAAAGGATTAGAAAATGTTAGTGTGGAAGATGTAGTGAAAGAACTAGGTGTCACAAGGGGTGCATTTTACCACTATTTTAAATCACGAGAAGAATTAATTGCAGGCGTTATGTATAAGTCTTTTCATGATAATAACCCATTTCATACGGTAAGCCAACGGAAAGACTTAAATGCACTTGAAAAACTACATTTTATAATTAAGTTAGACTTTCTTCCTCGCTTAGAGCAAAGCGATAGCATGAGAGCGCAAATGAAGAAGATGTCAAATAATCCTGTTGTATTTAAGAACGAAATACTCTCTCAAGTAAATATCATGTCTATATATATTGAAAGGCTATTAATCGAGGGCAATGAGGACGGCTCTATGTATGTTGCATATCCCAAACAAGCAGCACAAACGATTGCACTTTTAGTTTCTTCATGGTTAAGTCCTTATGTATTTGAGGTATCTTATGAAGAATATGTTGATAAGGTTTCATTTTTTCAGCAACTTGGCGAATTGCTAGGTGTGCCTTTTATGGATGATGAAATAAAAGAACTTTTTTTAACGCTCGGTAAACAAGAGTTATTAAAATAATTTACTGCCCTTAAAAAGGCAGTAAATTTTGACACATATACATACATACGTATGTATCAAGAATAGAAAGGGAGACAAATATGAAAACATCTAGAATGCAAGATATTAATGGTAAAGTTTATTCCAATAACATTTCTGAAATCTGCCAAATACCGATAGGTGGGGTATCTCAGTATTTGATGATACGTGGTCAAGATAGTGCAAAACCTGTATTGTTATTTGTTCACGGTGGTCCAGGGCAAGCAGAAATAGGTTATATTAGAAATTACCAAAAGGATTTAGAAAAACACTTTGTCGTTGTGAGGTGGGATCAAAGAGGTGCAGGAATGTCTTATTCTAAAAAAATCTCTAAGGATACATTCAATATAGAAACATTTATCTCTGATTTGAACGAAGTCACGGATTACTTGATTGGGAAATTCAATTGTGGAAAAATCATCTTAGCAGGTCATTCATGGGGTACAATCATTGCAACTTATGCAGTAAAAAATAATCCCAACAAATATTTAGCATATATTGGAATTGGGCAGCATGTTAATTCTGAGGAAGCGGAAAAAATAGCATACCAATACACAAAAGAACAAGCGATTTATCAACATAATAAAAAAGTGATTGGTATGCTTGAACAAATAGGAAAACCACCATATTCCCCTAAAGAAATGTACATACGTGCAGTTTGTCAGGCAAAAATAGGTGGCGTTTTCAGGACGAAGCCAACTAAAAGTATGGGCATGTCATTAATCCTCTCTAAAGAGTATTCGTTGCGTCATAAAATCCACTATCAAAAGGCATGTCTATTATCAGCAAATCTGTTAGTTGATGAAATAAGCAAGGTGAATTTATTAGATATGGTGAAAAGATTGGAGGTACCAGTTCTTTTTATTGCGGGTAGATATGATTATATAACACCAACCATTTTAGTTGAACAATTTTATAAAAAGTTAGATGCGCCTATGAAAGAACTAATAATTTTTAAAAATTCTGCACACTTACCTCAACTTGAAGAGGTTGAACAGTTTGTTGAAATTTTAGCTAAATCAAAACTAATTCATGGAGAACATTAATTGGGAGGAATTTATAAAACAAGAGTGTTGGTTATTATCAGAAGTTTAGCTTCAAATTCTTGAAACCATATATTTTACAGGTTTTCTAGTTTCTTTCAAAAATGTCACAAGTTCGGTGCATTTTCGTTTGTTTTATGCTACCAAGGTATAAAACTGGAGTAATGAAAATGAGAAAGAATTACTTTGCAAAGATAGTAAAATATATGAAGAAAGCAGCGTTGTATTATCCACGATAGGTCAAGGGGTAAAATTGGTTGTGGATTACGAATAGTTAAGACTAGGTGAAGATCACGCAACTAAAGATGAAGGAGAACTAACAGCAACAAAAAGATTGATAAAAAGCGTATCAGAGAATTATAAATCATTAATAGATGTTATTTGGGGAGGGGGAAGTTCTCCCCAATTTTAGCGGAATTGATGAAGTGGAAAGTAAAAAATGATGGAAAGCAAGGATTTGTGAGATAGTAAGGTGATTTTAGTTTCAAAAGCTAAAGTTCTCCTTATGTAGCTCATTTTTTTATTTTTGTAATCAACAAGGTTCCCATTGACCAACCCATACTTGCTTTGAATAATTGTATTGTCTGCGATATAGTTTTCCGTTAATCGATTTATAACGTCATTCAATAATGTTTGCAAATGAGTTCTGGATTTCTTAAGTTGTAGCAAAAAAATCATGATTGATATATATATCATAACTGACCTGCTCCCCAAAATCTAATCCAATATCAATGTTAGCTATGAGTAGCATTGAGTAGCACCCTTTTTTTGGTCCATATTTAAAGTTAAAATGTTCATTATGAA
>ERZ794982.171-NODE-171-length-19137-cov-4.976103_pt1 | contig 19137 bp, 14 predicted proteins | sample MGYA00433071_ERZ794982 | MGnify/ENA primary metagenome ERZ794982 (study PRJEB30140, sample SAMN00862574) | bioreactor metagenome | study: EMG produced TPA metagenomics assembly of the Bioreactor inoculated with sediment Metagenome (bioreactor metagenome)...
AAGGTCCTACCCAAGTTGCAACAGGGACATTGGAGGTAGTGATAGCTCGAATGATATCGCGCATTGCACTATCAAGCCCCCCCGGGGTATCCATTTTCAGAATGACAAGACTGACCCCTGAGCCTTGGGCAAGTTCAATCTCGCGGCTAATATAATCACTGGTTGCAGGTCCAATCGCTCCATTTAGCGGCACAATCCAAACGGTTTGAGCGCATACAAAGCTAGATAACAACAAGCTAATACATAATATCCATAACTTTTTCATGCAGCCTCCCTACAGAGTGACTGACGCTTGTGTGAAAATGCTTTGCTTATAGTATAGGTAGGATGAGAAGAATAGAGGAGCCAACCTTGGTGACTAAATGTACGATAAAGAAAAAGCTATGCTAAAAAGTGTTTTAACATAGCTTTAATTATCAGGATTTCAATGTTGAAAACTGTTGTAGAGCATCCTCTTCACTCATGGGTTTGTAGAAGTAGTAGCCTTGTACTTCATCAATATTCCATACCTTTAATTTGCGAACTTGGCTAGCGGTTTCTACCCCTTCAGCGACTGTTGCCAACCCCAGTTCATGAGCCATGTTGGCAATGCTTCGTAATAAGGTTTTGGCGCGATCATTAGTTTCAACTTGGTCAATATAGGATTTGTCGAGTTTTACAACGTCCAGGGGGAATGCGCAAAGTGTACTAAATGAAGCGTAGCCTGTACCAAAGTCATCTAACGCCAACTGAACTCCTAGTTTCTTAATCTGATTCATGCGGTGGATGGTTTCAGTTTCAACGCCCATTAACATACTTTCCGTTAACTCAAGAACCAATTGCCCAGGTCCTACATCAAACTCGGTCATCACTTGTTCAAGGTATTCTGCCAATTGAGTATGATAAAAGTGTTTAGCACTCAAGTTGACGTGTATCGATAGTGTTTTCATTCCATCTTGAGCTCGAGATGTGTTGAGTTGGTTGATAAATCGACATGCTTGATAGAGGACGGTTTCGCCAAGATCAACGATTAATTGGTTTTGCTCTGCGAGTGGTATAAAGACGCTTGGTGAAATAATGCCTAAAGAAGGATGAAACCATCGTGCCAACGCTTCGAAACCATTTATTTCTCCAGATTGAGTGTCAACGATAGGTTGATAATAGGCACCAATCTGCCCTGAATTAATAGCACCTTTCAACTCTCGACTAATCATCAGAGATGTTTGCGCTTGCTGAGAAAGCTGTTCGCCCATTAGAAGGACTTCATCACACTGAGACTCTAACTCGGCGTGTGCGGAGTAATAGGCAGCTTGTAGAAGGTACTCTAAAGAATGGTGTGTGAGTTTAGAATCAACGAGAACGACTTTGCAGTTCAGGTCGATAGATAAACCAGATATTTCTGTTTTTATGGAGAAGTTATCGATCAGTTTATTGGCTGAAGCTAATGCATTCTCTAAATCCGTGCTTGTAGGGACAATAGCGATATATTCATGTTCGCTAATACGTCCAATCTCATACGGTTGTAAATGTTGCTTAAACACGTTGGAAATGTGGCGAATAGCATCATCAAATATCAGATGTCCATATACCTCAGATACCTGTTTAAGAGCACCTATGGAGATGTACATAAAAGAAAACTGATTGGGTTGAGTATCTGTTAAGTCTCTTACTCGATTTAAAATAGCTGGGCGGTTGTTTAATCCTGAAACGGGATCGAGTCCCTCAAGCTCTCTAATTAGTTTGAGTTGTTTCTTTTGTTCACTCAGGTCATGAACAAGCAGCATGAGTGCGTTTTGACCATTATGCTGGATCATTACTGCTTCAAGATGGCAATCAATTTTTTTATTATTATTGGCGAGCATTACAGCTTCAAAGCTGAGTTGTCCTTGTTCTAGTTGCCGATACATCATTTCAACTTGGCACTCTTGGTCATCACTAGCACATAGTTTTGCCAATGGCTGACCAATTAAGATTTCTTCAGAGTAATTTAGTAGTTCAAGTGCCTTTTGGTTTACGTCTATTATGTACTCATCAAGCACCATCAGCATTCCAACAGAACGGCTTTCATATAGAGCACGGTATTTTTGCATTGTGTCTTGGGCTCTATCTTCAGCGACAGATGCATTATTAGATAGTATTTCGACCAGGCGCGTGGCTTTATCAAGTTCGTCGCTTTTACCCTTATGTGAATCTTCCAATTGATATTTACTTGCTAACAGATTAATCCCTTGCTCAAAGGTATTAAAACGTGTGGTGATATCTTTTTTTAACATAAAAAAAGTTAAGCCAGCGACGAGACTCGTGCTTAAGCCGACAGCAACAAAAAGATAGAAGAAAAGCGAATTACTTTTAATGTAATGTTCACGAGGAATATCTGTTTTGAGGTACGCCACTGGCGAATTATCAATGCCCTCAATGGTTGTCAATAACGATATGCTATCCGCTTCCCTTATGATTAGCATATCGTTGTCTGATGATGCTAAAAGTGAAGCTGTATTGCCTGGTAAATTAAATACGAGTGCATTGCTGGTGGTGAGTATTGACTGGAAATTACCAGGAAAGCGGGAGGTGAGATTCTTACCCCATAACAACCAGCCGGAAGAAGGGGAAGTACCTTCGCTATTTCTGACTGGGCTTAGGCTGACTACCCATACATCTTGATCAACCTTAAATAAGCCAGATAGGCTCTTGCGCAAATGATCCGCTCCGTCATTCATTTCGGCGATATGAATGACGATTTGTCGGTGACTCATTAGTGATGAAAGCTCTTGAATTGAGCTAACAGGATTGGTTTCTCTAGAGAGATAGTCTAAAACCGTGCCGTCTAATGTAGCAAATGCCATTAAGTCGACCGAAAGCGTATCGAGCGTTTCGATATATAAATTACGAGCTCGATAAGCGTCAACATTTTTATCTTTGAGTAAATAGTATGTCTCATCCCAAGCAGCCCAGTCATAAGAGCGCTCCTCTTGTTGTCGAACCATCATTTCGATCACGGACTGAGCCTGGTAACTTGCTCGTGTTATTTCCATGTTTTCAAGTTCATTCAGACTGTACAAAAAAAAGTAACGACTGATAAATAGGAAGCTGATGATCATACCAGCGAGACCCAAACTGAAGTACATGACGGTCTTATAGCGCAAATTTGAGTTAAACAAGCGAAATGAAGGCATTAAATAAATATCTTTTATAGTTTTGATAATGAATTTTAGTGGTAATTATACAGCATAGCTTTGATATGTATCTAAATGTGAATACATAACTGGGCTAAATGGGGCTGGTACAACCAGAATTGGGCAAAATGCGTATATTAGAAGCAATATAGTACCGTTGAGCTTACTAGATACTTTTTGTTACTAACATTTGGCTGTAGTAGGTTGTTTCTTTGTGTTTTATGGTTAATCTCTGCTCTGTAGTAAATAATCGGATAGTAGTATGTTTATTGTTAAACGTTTGATTAAATTGGCTATCATCACCGCCGTCTTTTTAACCATCTTCGATCTCATCTCCTATGGTGAGATTACTTGGGTTTATCGGTTGTTCGGTATTGCCTAGTCATCATTAACGGTTCTTTAGGGTCAAATGCAGTGGTTCATTTGGCTCTTTTTAGACCTAAGTTTGATTTTCCTCTGGTGTATCCTTTTTAGTCGCGGTAAGGTTTTGCGTTAACATTATTGCAATATTAATCGTTGAGCTATCCATGTTTTTAGTTTCTCCTTCTATTGATTTCGAACTGGCATTTCAGCGGTTCTATCTCGATTACGTCAGTAACGATCCAATTAACGGTGAGTGCTATGCGTCATGTTTAAGTGACTTTTCATCGTATGTTGAGCAACTGAGTGATGAATCTAGGGGATTAAACCTCAAACCTAATTATGTTCCGTGCAGCCACTATTGGCTGATTAACTCAGACTCTGAAGTTTTGGGGGTGGTTCGTATACGCCATCATTTGGCAAATGAGTTTTTACAAAACGAAGCCGGGCACATTGGCTATGATGTTCGACCGTCTTATCGCAATAAAGGTGTGGCGAAAAAGATGTTAGCGCTGGCTCTTTTGCAAGCAAAAACGTTGAAGTTGGACCAAGTACTTATTACTGCTGATGACGACAATAAAGCTTCACGACGCGTAATTGAAACCAATGGCGGACAGTTTGATACTTACTATGATGGTAAGGTTTTTCAGACAAAGCTTGCTCGGTATTGGATAGACCTGCAATGACAAGAGCACATTAAGGTTGATGGGGTATAAAAAAATATAACTTTAAATTACGAAAACTTAGAGTTCTCAGCCTCGGCTTAAGGTAAATAATAACAGAACGGAATTGATATGAACTTAGTCATAGGATGTGACGCCCTACTTATTGAACAATCGAAATTGATTGCTGAACAATCAAACGCTTTGGGGTTAGAGTTCGACGGTAGTGCTCGCTCATCCCAATATGCGATCCTCTACGATGGGATACTACCAATAGGAACGGCTCGGCTTACTTTGCATGGAAAGTGCGTAATTATCAATCAACTTGCCATAATAACTAAATATCAAGCGGATGAACAAGTTCACTTTTTGCTAGAAAGCTTGATTAAGTATGTTCGCAGGCAAGGAATAACACGATTAGAAGCGCATACGACCGATGAAGCGCAAGCCTATTATCAGAATGTAGGTTTTGAGTTTGTTGAACAAGTAGACGTGGTTGGGCATTTCCGATTAAGCCACATGCGTTTGTGGATCCAAAAGCGGGAGCTATGCCAATCCCCCTAATGGTAGTGATTATTTCTATTGATTGAGGAACCCTCCATGAGGCTATTTTATGCTTTAACGTTCACTGAAGCCGCTATTGAGCAAATAGAAGACTATCGGAGTACGGTGTCCAGCGTGATCAATAGTGACAGCCTTGTTGAGGCGAGTAATTTTCATATTACTTTAGCGTTCCTTGGTGAGGTTAGCGCATCCCAGATTAAAATATATGTAGAATTAATTGATTCATTATTTTTGGAAACTTCGCAAGTCACGGTTAATGGAATAAGCAGTTTTCGGCGTAATAAAGAGCAGTTGGTCTGGCTAGCTGTTGAATTAGAGGATTGGTTAGTTGAGTTACAACAATCACTACATACTCAACTGGTTGATTTAGGTATGACTTTCGATAATCGACAGTACCTACCACATATTACGTTGGCTCGACATGTTCCAGTCATTCATCGAATAGAAGGTCTTCCCTTTACTCCATTTAAGCTTCAGTTGAGATCCATTGCATTAATGGAAAGTTACTTTAATAACAACCAGTTAACCTATCGACCTTTGGTTGAGATCATCCGTTGAAATTTTGTGATTGCGTTAGGATTTCGTACTGTAACCTGCTGTTGAACCCACGAGCTTTGTTATAGTCGCCTTATAAATCAATTTGTTACATGGAAAGATGTTAATGCTCAAGCAAAGTTGTACTTTTTTAGCAACACTCCCGGTTATATTTTCAGTGAACGCATTTGCTTATGATTTAAGTGAAGAGTTTTTCGAAGGAGAAGAGCTTGCAATCATACAAGCGGCGGAAACGTCAAGCGATCCTGTTGTTCTAATGTCTGCGGCTAATCTATTAATCGAAGATTCGATGTTTGAAGAGAATGTAGAACAAGGCTACGAGTATATGACTCAATTAGCACTGGCAGGTGAGCAAAAAGCAATGGTTATCCTAGCCGATCATTATTACGGGGAGGAAGAGTATAAACAAGCCTTAGCTTGGTACCATAAAGCAGAGCGAGGTAACGATCCTTACGTATTATACAGTTTGGGCGTTATGTACTTTGATGGTGAAGGCACTAAGGTCGATTTACAAAAAGCCAACCAATACTACCTTGCTGCTGCAAAAGGAGGTGATTCGGATGCAATGTATCAATTGGCATTTTCATATAACGACGGCCAGGGAGTTGAGCAAGACTATAAAAAAGCCGCATATTGGTTTGAACAGTCGGCTAATTTAGGTGACGTAAGTGCCATGTACAACCTAGGAGTCTCTTATCTCAAAGGTGAGGGTGTGGTCGCGAACTGTAGTAAAGCTAGAGCACTGTTCAACAGCGCGATAGAACAAGATGAACATGCGTTGTCTTATGCGAAAATGGGTGATATCTACTCTTATTCTGAATATAAAAAGCAGTGTGGCTTCAAAACTGTCGATTACAAAAAAGCGCTTGAGTATTACACCGCAGGTGCGATGCAAGGCAATGCTTACAGCCAGTATTCAGTGGGTTACGCCTATAGAAATGGTCAAGGAACTTGGAGCGATTTCGTTCAAGCACTTGCATGGTTTGAAGTCGCTCGAGAGAATGGCAATCCTAATGCCGAAAAAGAAATCATCGATGTTAAACAATATATGACTGCAGATAATATTGCCGAAGCCTCAAAAATACGTGACTCTCTTCTTGATGAGATCTGGTGATTTTAGTTTAACGTAGCCAACAAATGACATCCCTTAAATAATTAAAACGTAAGACACGAATATCGTATTTGAGGGAATGTCTCCAAAAGCCATATTAGGATTATGTTAGTTCTACATATCACAGTTCAATGCTTCGAATAAGTTGTATTCTGGTTTCGTTCTCAGAGGTCTTGAGCTGAACAATTATTGAGTTTGTTTATCGTTAATAACATTTAACTCTATTTTCTTACATACCGTCATTTGTTGTAAATAATGTTTTATTTATAACCTTTATGATAGTGTTATCAATTATATCTTCACATATTGCGATGTGGATCTATTGTTATTTAATGGTAATGGTTGATTTGTCTTGTAATACCTACTTCAAATTGTAACTGTTATTTTTATCACTATTTTGATGTTGAAATGAATCTTGTTTTTATAATTCACTAGTTGAGAGGTCAGTACTTATCTGCTAGTTTCGCGCTCTCTTAATAATACTAAATAATTATATGAGCCGATAAAATGAAATTAAAAACGATTAGTTCTTTGGTTGGGGTTACTCTACTCTCTGGCTGTACCAGTATGATGCAAAAAAATGACTTTGATGCATTTAATAGCAAGATCAATACGGGTGATTTTGATGGCGCAGCTGAAGTGGCATTAGAGCACGCAGGTTATAACAAAGAAGAGGGCACTACTGATGACCTTCTTTGGACTCTTCAAGCTGGCGCAACATTAAATTATGCTGGTCAATACGAGCTTTCTACAAAGTTATTAGACTCTACTGAGCACATGATGAAGAGTGAAGATACTGAAGGTACGGTAACTGAAACTGCTGAACTCGTGGGTTCGATTGCGGGCAATGATGCCATGCTTGATTATGAGCAAGCTCAGTATGATGGTGTAATGACTAATACCATTAAAGCTTGGAACTTTATTGCACAAAACGACATGCAAAACGCCCGCGTAGAGTTTAATAGAGCGGAAGAGCGCCAACGCCGCGCCGCACAACACTTTGCCGATGTGATTAAAGAACGTCGTGATGAATTAAAAGAAGAAGCTGGCGAGTCTGGTGCTTTAGTTAAGCAAAGCGTTGAGTCTGATCAAACGAAAACTGCTTTAGCAAAAGCAGGTATTGAACAAGGGCAATGGAAGCCATATGAAGGTTATGTAAACCCTTTTACTACGTACAGTTATGCCCTTCATGTAATGCTAACAGGTAAGAATAAATCAGATTTCCAAAAAGCGGCTGATTCTTTTAAACGTGTTTATTCAATGACCAACTCGAGTGTGGCTAAAAAAGATTATGATTTAGCACGTTCATTAGCAACAGGTGCGACAACTAAAAAGCTAGACAATAAAGTTTGGGTTATTTTTGAGAATGGTCAATCTGTTGTTAAAGAAGAGAAGCGCGTAGATTTACCAATTTTCCTTCTTTCAGATAACGTTGCTTATTCTGGTATTGCGCTACCAACATTAAAAGAGCGTGGCACTGTGTTTAACGATATTTCTGTAAATAACGTTAAAACTGAAACAATTGCTGATATGGATAAAATTATCGGTGCTGAGTTTGACCAAGAATTCCCATATATTCTTGCTCGTGAAATAACTCGTGCAACAGTTAAAACGATTGCGCAAAAGCAAATCAAAGATGAAAATGAATTATTAGGCAATGTGTTTGCAGTTCTGCAAGTCGCAACAACCGGTGCAGATATTCGTTCTTTCTCTGCTCTGCCAAGTGAGTATCAAGCAACTCGTGTTGATGTGAAAGGTAACAAAGTTACTATTAAAGCGGGTAATTTCGACATGCCAGTAGAATTACCTAAAGATTCTAAAAAGCACATTATCTATGTGAAATCTGTATCTCCAGTCATTGAACCAACAATTAAAGTTGTAAATATTTAAGAGGCAAACATGAAAAAATACGCTCTAGCGCTCGCAATTGCAGCGACAACACTGGCTGGTTGTAAAACAACGACGGCTTATATTGATGCAGCCGATGATAAAACCAATATCGTAGCTGCTCTTTCTTATGCCGATTTTAATAAAGCCGCAAATGAAATGGCGGATGAGATCATCGCAAGTAAATTGATGACTCACCCACAGGCAGATGTTGGTGGTCGATACATCGTTTATGTAAACAATATCGAAAATGACACCATGCAACGTTTAGACACTGATCAGTTAACTAAATCTGTACGAGTTAAATTACTTCAATCAGGCAAGTTTTTAGTAACTACGGTGTTTGGTGAAGATGACGCAACGAAAAAAATGCGTGAACTTAAAGACTCGAAAATGGTTAAGCAATCAAGCGTGAAAGGTAACAACCAAGTTCTTGCTCCTGATTTCAGCTTGTCTGGCAAAATCTTGCAACGCAATGCTTCTTTAGATAACGGTGACACTCGTATTGAGTACTACTTCCAAATGTCGATGACAAACATTGAAAATGGTTTGGCGTACTGGGAAGGCGAGCGCGTAGTTGGCAAAGTTGCTGACGGCGACAGCGTTAGCTGGTAATGAATTAAATGGGCAGCTTCGCTGCCCATTGTTTATATGAGAAAACAAAATGAAATTAAATAAGTTACTGGCAGCTATGCTAATTTCGGGATGTTCATTTCAAGTACTCGCGTCTGAAACAACATCACAACTACCAAAAGAACCGGAAGTCTCTCAAGAGGTTATTGGTCAACAATCGGACCAAGACGTAGTCAAAGCAGAACCTGAGGCTGACACGTTAGATTTGGTTGAAAATAAACTGGATGCTTACGTAGGTAAAGTCAAAGCAAGCCTTGAGAAACAGGGTAAGCAACATAAAGTATTTGTCTTTTCCGGCACCGCAGAATTAATGATTGACGTCAATGACCCTAACTGGTCGAAAAAGCGTGAACGAGCTTTAGAAGAAGCGGCATTTAATGCACGTAAAGAGTATTTAGAAACGCTAAACAGCAGTGTTGAAAACAGCACTATCTCGGCAATGTCACATAATAATGGCTTACCAGTACCGACCGTTTCGGACTTTAAGTCGGATGATAAGATCGCAAGTTTTATCGACAAAATTATCGCGGTAGTTGATGGAAAACTAGACAAAGAATTGGAAGAGATGGGTATCAACCCAGATCAATACAAAGCTGCGCCTCCGCATATTAAGCGTGACTTATATAAGCAGTCGGTTGTTGACCAAACTGAGCGAACTTCGTATGGCGACCTAGCCGGTATGATGGTAGTGAAAGTATTTGAAGAAGTTCGTGATTCGGGTCAGGGCACAATTGGTGTTGCAATGGTGTTGTCAGCGAACAAGCGTGATCAAGTTAGAGCGATGATCGAATCAGATGGTCAAGTTCCAGCACAAGCTGATAAAGCGAACGCGAAATTTAGTAATATTCATGCGATGCTTGCAGCACAGAAAGACAGCTTGTATCTAAAGTCAGGCACTCAAATTATGTATGACGCAGAAGGTTTCCCGATGATCATCGCTTATGGTCAATCTGGTGTGACTTATTCGAGCTCGTCAGCTAAGAAAAAGATTGAACGCAAAGTAGCTAAGAAATTTGCAACCAATAATGCGTGGGCTAACTTAGCAAGAACTTACAATCTAAGTGGTGACTTTAAATCAACAACATCAACTCAAAATCAAGTAAGCGAAAGTGAGAAGTTTGAGCTTATCGTTGATTCTGTGCGTCAGACTTCAACGGGTCTTACTGAGAATTTGATTGAACAGTTGAACGAGCGCACTGCAATGACATCGTCTATCCAAAACATGACAGGCGTTAGCCCTGAGTTCGAATGGCGTCGCAAACACCCAATTACTGGGCATGAAATGGTTGGGACTGTTTTAGTTTGGCACCCTAAGAAAGTCACTAATGCGATTAACCTTGCCACCGGTAAGAGTGAAGCGCAATTAGATATGGAAGTGGCGGAGCCAAGCGATTCGGTCAATTCTGCGGAGTCAGAAGATATGTTTGACGCGGCGGACTTCTAAATGAAAGTAAAACTGTTATTGTCAGCGGCGTTATGTTTGTTTTCTTCAATGGCTATGGCGACCAGCTATGAGACAGTGGTAACGACCGGACAAGGTGAGACACTTGATCAGGCAATTGATGTAGGTCTACGCCGTGCTGTTGAGCAAGTTTCTGGCGTATCTATCGACAGTGCGCGGATTTCCACTACGACTTATAGCTCAGATGAGAAAGGTAGTAGTGCCAAGGAAGCGATGATCGATGGTACGCATATGTCGGCTAAGGGCGATGTTAAGTACCGTGTACTGAGCGAGAAGTGTTTAAATGATTTTTGCAACGTTCGCTTGGAAGTTAGCGTAAAAGTTGACCCAAGAGATAAAGTTAAAGATCAAAACGCAAATCGTAGAACGATCGCTGTTGGCAACTTCACCGGTCCAAAGGGAGCGACTATCACTAATAAAGTGAAAGACCTTTTGGTACAAGACCGTAAGTTTAAGGTGCTGAACGACAAGTCAGACCCTGCACTTCAGTACTTGGTAACAGGTAAAGTAGTGACTGCGAATACTCATAAGCGAGTTGTTGATAATTCTCGTACCGTCGAGTTGACTGGAGAAGAAATCAAAGATGTGAAAACCTATTACAACTCTAAAGTTGTTATTGAGTTTAAAATCCTTGATGTGATGCACAATCAAATTAAGTGGTCTGCGACAATTCCAACGACTTCGAGCCGTAACAACCTCTCTCTTCTGGTCGACCTAGCAGCTAAGAAGGTATTCAATCAGCTTAAAGATAACATTTATCCTTTAGTTGTTTTGGTTGGAGACAATGGTTCGATAGTGCTGAACTCCGGTGGTGAGACGGTCAAAACGGGTGAGTACTACGATGTATTTACCTTGGGCGAGAAGTTTGTTGATCCTATCACCAAAGAAAGCCTAGGGCGTGATGAAACCAAAGTTGCAACGGTAAAAGTAACGAAAGTTTTGTCTAAGCTATCATACGTAAAAGTGGTTAAAGGTGAGAGTTCTGCTGTTAAAACGAACAGTATTGCTCGTAAGTCATCTTATCGTCCTGCTACGAAGAAAACTTCGTCAATCAAGTCAAAACCAAAGGCGGCACCGGTGGAAGAGAAATCGGTCGGAATCATTTTGTAGGCTTTTGATTCAAAGAGAATAAACCAAGCCCCAGACCTTAATTGGCTGGGGCTTTTCTTTTGACTGTTTAATAGTTGAAATTGGGAAATTCAGCGGCTTAATATGGCGTTAAATTATGGTTTTGTTGAAATCCTCCAGTGCTAACGAAATATTAGTTGAGTAACTTTTCTTTGGTTGAAGTAGATGATTGCGGCATCTTTAAATACCAAAAGCTGCTCATAACCAGCTAGACGAGTGGATGTTTAATAAGTTGAAAGAGAGCCAAGTAGTGAGTTCTCGGCAAGGGTTAAACACTCAGCCTTATACGTTTGGTTTTATGGCAGCAAAAGGCGCATATCATGATCAGTTACCGCCTATTCCGCGAGTCGACGATTCGCTTCGAAATCGTCTAACGTAAAGTCCAGATCACTTCTCTAACGTCGACAAGTTTAAAGGTTGATTGCGAGCATTTTCTCATTGGTAGATGATGCCGCCGATTTTATGCTAGTGCATAAGTATAGCTAGCTACAATGAGTAAACTATTGCGGCAAGTAGCCGATAATTAGAATGTTTTTGTGAATTGCAAAGCAATGTCGGGCTATTTTTTGGTATAAAATCACACTCTTGGTATTTTATTCCTAATTGGTTAATGCCTATCTAGTGGTAATCATTACCACAAGGTGTAGTTGTGCGTTTCTTCATCGCCACATAGGTAGTGATGAGGAAATAAGCAAAATATCAAGTGCATTGGATGCATATCTCTAGTTGAGGAGATGGAAAAGTGAGCCCGTTCTTACAGAGATAAATAGATCAAGGGAATGAACATGCAATCCTCGCAGTGAGGATGCGATGGTCCTAATAGGACTAAACGATTACCGAATATAATCATTTGTGAGTAGTAAATTGACGGTTGCAAACATTGCAGATTCGTTTTTATAGAACTTGAGGGTTCAATGGAACTTAGTAAACAATTGCAAAGGAACTTTTTTGAATCATTCCCTGGTTTCTTAAGCATTAGAGATAGCCAACATCGTTTTGTGTATATCAATGATAATTTTTTGGATTGGCTTAAAGAATTCACCGATGTAGACCCAATTGGCAAAACCGGCCCGGAATTGTCTCTAGTTGTCCCAAGCAATGTCGCTAGTATGTTGCTTTCTTGCCATGATGAAAGCTTAAGGTTTTTAAAATTTGGTGAGTTTGCGCCCAAAGTGTTGACCTTTACTGGTCACGAAGGCGAACAATTTTTCGAGATTATAAAATTTAGACAACAAGTAGACGATGGTGTTTATATTTTTACCACGGGCTTTGAAGTGACTAAGCTGTATGAAAGTGCGCGGTTATATAAACACAAGAGCCTAACGTGTGGTTTAACGGGGCTGAAAAATAAACGCGCATTGGTGGAGCTTGTTGAGGAAAATTCCGAGTTCTCGGGCGTCGTGATTGCGATTGATTTGGATTGTTTTAAGCGCGTGAATGATGAGAATGGTCATCTAGCCGGAGATAGTGTTCTCAATGCGTTTTCACAAATACTGGTAAAAAATTTTCGAGAAAATGATTTTGTTGCGAGAGTCGGTGGCGATGAGTTTATCGTTATTTGTGAGAATGTATTTTCTGCCACTAAAGTGATGCATCGTATTGAAAAAGTGGGTATAGAATTTAAGCAATTATTTTGCAACGACTATCCATACTTCAATTGGAGTTGGGGCTGTGCTGAGATAACGGGTTGCTTAAATGAAGCTATTGATAACGCGGATAAAGTCATGTATTCAAGCAAACAACGCGGAAAAAGGGACGTTGGTGAGCTTTGTGGGATTGCTTAAGAGTAAGTCCTAGTGAGGAAACGAAATTTGTCGGACTCAATTCGACCATGTTGATATGATATTAATCAAGGTCGAAATTGAGTCTGTGTGAATACAGAATTTGCTGAACCCGTTGGTTACTAATAATACAATTTAAGCCCAACTTAGTTTTAGCCTCATACGCTATTAACTAACGTTTAAAATACAAAATTGAGCATGACGGTGAATAGATTTGCGTGCTTATCCTCTGGCTCCTCAACGAATGCCCCATTGACTAGCGGTTGTTTATTATTGAAATACTGCCATTCGGCATTAATAGACACATTATAAAAAATATCATAGCGTGCGCCTAACAACAGGCTATCCGCTTCAAGCTTGTCATTTTCATCGTATTGTTGAGCAAAAGAGAGGTACGGTGTCCATTGACCATATCGGTTTGCGACCATCGCGTACCAAGAAGTCGTGCGGTCACTTTTTTGAGCTTCAGTGGTGAAGGTTAAATTATCGAATTCATATTCAGCTCCAATTGAAAATAGTTCTATTCCTATGTCTTTCTCTACTTCGACTACGGACGGCAGAATGATTGGTCCTGATGGGGTATCAACCATGTGATTAAAAAGTGTGACTTTTTGGTCATATTCTGAGTTTAGATAAGAGAAATTCCAACGATAGTTGTTACTTGAAAAGACAATATTCAAACCATACATATCATCTGTCTCTAGTTCCAAAAAGGTACTGTCGCTGAGTCTAATGTCTTTAGAGTCTTTAATGCCAGCAAACGGAGTAACAGAAAGTGTATATTGTTCGCCGACGTCTTGTGTCCAAGTAACGCTCCCCCCTTCATAGTAAGTAATACCCAATATGCTGCTATATACCTCCGTTGGTGGGCGAGAAGGCGTATAGGCTTGACCTACGTAATAGTATTCAGAATAGAGAAACAGTGGAGCACGCAGTCGACCAATCTGGAATGTCCAGTTCTCAAGATTATAAGCGAGATAGGCCCATTCTAATTCGGGGTCGCTCCAATTATCTTGAGGGCGTTTTACTAGTTGGGCTGAAGCCCTAATGTTGTCATAGTAAAGGTCCAGTTGAAGACCGAACGTGGTGTCGCAATCAAAACAATCGTTGTCATCGATTTCGCGGTGAATGAGTAGTGGCATGGCGTTGTCACTTTTTGACCATGATGTTGATCCAAATCCACTTAGAGTTGCGTACTCTCCCAAATCAATATTCGCAATCGCATAAGGGGTGGTAAAAATAGCTCCTAGCAGTAGAGGAATCCAGTTCTTCATATTAGTTTTCCTCGCTTATAACAAATAACACGTTGGCATTGCTTGGTATCACTTCAATTGGTGCATACCCAATTCGATTTGGCTTTTGTTCCATCCATTTTATTAAGCTATTTACTTCTGAATTTGGAATTTCTTTTGGAGGACGAGCTTTTCCAGAGAATGAAAGCGCCGCCCAATGAGCATTCATTTGCGCAGTATTCTTGCCAAGTAAATAACGATAAAACTCACCACGTTCTTGGCTTTCTGCCGGCCAGTCTGCAAGTTCAAAGCGTTGGCCATTTAATGATTTCGCCTTACCGCGATAAAGTTTGCGAGCCTTAGAAATTGACATTTGTTCAAATGAGTTATTCAGGCTAAAAATGGCGTATTGCTCAGCGGCAAGAGAGTGACTAGGGTGAGACATCAAAAAGGCATAAAAGAAGAGCCCAACAATGAGTGCGCACTTATGATGTTTGAAGTATCCCTTTAATGATGATGCGAAGCATTCCATATGTCGTTTTCCTAGGCTCATACGATACTTTCGATCTTATCGATTAATATCTTTTTACGAACAGGTTTTGCGATGTAGGCATCCATACCTGAGTCAAAACAACGTTGGACATCGTCATCGATGACACTTGCTGTCAGCGCAATAATAGGCGTCTTAACCAATCCATTTTTATGTTCGATTCTGCGAATTTCTCGTGTCGCCTCAAAACCATCTTTAATTGGCATCATACAATCCATTAAAATGACTTGATAATCTTGATTACGACGATACATATCGATCGCTATTTGCCCGTTTTCTGCAATATCGTAGTGGTATCCGGCTTTATCAAGAATCAAAGTTGCCACTTTTTGGTTTACTCGATTGTCTTCGACCAAAAGTACTTTTCCATTGTTTGGTGTTGATTTTAGCCTAAGCTCCTCCAGGGAGGTTGTATCGGGATTGGTATCGATTAAGTTTGGTTGAACTTTTACTGTCTTAGTTTCAATGAACTGGGATATTTTCATGAGTAGCGAGTTAGACTTGAATGGTTTGGACAAATAGTCATCCATACCAGCTTGAAAGCATTGCTTGATGTCATCATCAAGTACACTGGCTGTTAGCGCAATAATCGGCACCCTAGAAGTGAGGGTTTCTTCAAATTCTCGTATGTTCTTGGTTGCGGTAAAGCCATCCATCACTGGCATCATACAGTCCATGAGCAATAACGAGTATTTATGCGGATGAGAAGTGTACATTTGGAAAGCTTCTGCACCGTTGTGTGCCATTTCAAAGTCTATACCCGCATTACTTAAGTGTACGCCAGCGATTTTTCGATTAACGGCATTATCTTCAACCACAAGTACGCGCTGCGTTTCTAAGATATTTTCAATAATAACTTTTGGTATATCTACCGAATCAGTATTGTTTGATGTTAGCGCTTTGAGCAATCGTTGACCTAATAAAGGTTGAGTGATAACTGCTTGAATGTTTGCTGTAAAACTATAGGGTTGGCTAGAGAAGTTTCGTACGATACATAAACGATTTTGCTCTGTTAAGCTATGCAGCTGTTGCTCATATAAGGCTGGGGAGTCCGATTCTGATTCGATATAGATAATGGTATCTATCGTTTGGTTGGGGGCGTTAGTATAATCAGCTATTGATGCATACTCACCAACAATAGGCTGTTGGAAGAATAGTAGTTCTTGTTTGATGACATCGCGCTGCTGTTCATTCTCACCAATTAAGCATATGTTGTAATGAGGACTGTTTTTTACTTGATATCGCTCTTGCTCTATTTCTAATTGTAGAGAAAAATAAAAACGGCTCCCTTTGTTCTTTTGCGATTCAAGCTGAATCTTCCCACCCATCATCTCAACCAATTGATGGCTAATAGCTAAACCTAAACCGGTACCGCCAAATTGACGTGTAGTCGACTCGTCCTCTTGGGCGAATGGCTTAAAGATCTGTTGCTGCTTACCGTCGTCAATTCCTATGCCAGTATCAATGACAGAAAACTCTAGACTAACGTGTTTACCGCTATGCGCTTTACAGGCAACCGATAAGGTTATAGCACCACTAGTGGTGAACTTAACTGCGTTAGACATAAAATTCATCAGTGTTTGTCTTAGACGATGATCATCGACTAAAACTTTATGCGGCGTTTCTGAGGCAATGTTGACTTTTAGTTGCAGATTCTTTTCTTTGACTTGTGGAGCAATTATAGCGGCAACATCATAAATAACTTCGCGAATAGAGGTTGACTGATGACTAATGAGTAACATCCCTGACTCTATTTTTGAAAAATCTAGGATGTCGTTAATAAGACTAAGAAGTAACTGAGAAGAGGTTTCTATAGTATCCACATAATCACGTTGTGATACTGACAGTTTAGTTTCAGATAAAACTTCAGATACGCCGATGACCCCATTCAGTGGCGTTCTAATTTCGTGTGACATATTAGCCAGAAAGCTACTTTTTGCTCGGTTAGCTCTTTCAGCCGCATCTTTGGCTTTTTCTGCGTCATCTTTTGCTTGGGTTAGACGCTCGTTCGCCAGTTTTCTTTCAATAGTGATACGTTCAACTTCGTGAGCGAAACGTCCAAGTTCATCATTGCTGCATATCGTTTGGGTGAGTGAATTCAGTTGTTGATTGTCTTCTGATTTTAAGTAGTCCAAAACAAGGTTGAGCTTGTGGGTAATATGGCGGGTGAGACTCAACGCAATAAATACCACAATGAATGTGAGGATCGATACAAGGCTAATATAAGTAATACGTTTAAGCTGTGCTTGTTTTATAGAGCTTTGGATGTGGTTTGAAATTTGAAACGCTATTGTACTTGCCACATCATTAAGTAGCGCTAGCCGAGCATTCATTGCGTGACTTCCTAATTGAATATCACGGTCATTCAATTGAGATAGTGACTCCTCAGAGAGTAAATCTTGACGAAACCTTTGGCTATGAACAAATGCCGTGTTGCTGAATGCTTGAATCATCATTTTGACTTGTTCAGCGTTCGCATTAAGATTGACAAATCTCTCGACAAAAAGCTGTTGACGCTCTGCCAAAGTCCTTAGTTGGTCGTTAATATCTTGGTCATAATCATTATGTTCTTGAAATGACTGTAGTAATATATTGCTCAATTGATTCTCTTCATTAGCCCAAAAAGACATCCATTCGAGTTGTAGGAGGGCGATTAAGTTGTTTCGAACATCATTAGGTGCATAGCTTAAGTCGAGTTTTTCGAGTTCGAGCAAAATTTGATGATATAGGTCAGATTGCCATTCCAAATGGTCCCATTTTTCCTCAATGCTTTGTTTTCCTACTAGTTTCTGCCGTGTTGATACTAGACTTTCTACCGTGGTATGAATCTGTTGTGATTCTTCATCACGAAAGAGTTTGGGAATGAGTTGATTTAAAGACGCGGTAGAAAGTGAATTTGAACTGGAGGAGTACACGGCAGATATGCCACGCAAAAAACGGGTGGCGTTGGTTGCTTGTACTAAAGCTTCTGTACTTTTGTTAATTGCTGAAATTTGCATTAGTGCTAAGTAGATAAGCAGCAGAATAGGCAAGCAGATGAGACCGTAAAGCTTGTATTTCAGCGAGATGTTTTGCCAAGAACTCCACTTTATCATTATGCCATTATCCGGATTAAACCAACCAATATGCAAAGTGTAGAGCATGTGTGGGGTTAATCTAGTGTAACTGTGTGATCTTATTCCAATTTACAAAATTGAGTCACAATGGCGAGTTAATCATGGTTTTTTATAATCACTGGTCAAGGTAAAGGACTAAGGTTGTTGTTTTTTACTGCTTACGCATTCAGTTCATTTTCAAACTAAAATAGTTACAATGCCTAAGATCACTAAAAGGCAGATATTGATTGGATAAATACGATTGGACATAAGGAGTCATTATGTTAGGAGAAGATCATTCCCTGTTAAATGAATTTCCGGAGCACGGAGATGCAATTCATCAACTTAGCCAAAACGACATGTCGTTTGCAAACGACGTAAAAGAGTACAATTCATTGGATCGTGAAATTAGGGCTTTAGAATTACGAGGTTCACCAATTAATGACACGGCAATGAATAAACTGAAACATAGCCGAGCAACCCTCAAAGACTCTCTTTACCAACGTATTGTTGTAAAATGAACAGATATAAAAACACCCGCCTGTGAGCGGGTGTTTTAGTGTTGGAGTGCTTATATCGCGATGTTTATGCTAATAGCTCGTTAGCGGTATTTACAACGTTTTCCAGCGTGAAGCCAAACATTTCGAATAGTTGGTCAGCTGGTGCTGATTCACCGAATGACGTCATACCGATGATGCGACCATCAAAGCCTACGTACTTGTACCAGAAATCTGCAATACCCGCTTCGATAGCAATACGTGCAGTAACATCTGATGGAAGCACCGCTTCACGGTATGCGGCATCTTGCTTGTCAAATGCGTCAGTAGATGGCATCGACACAACGCGTACTTGCTTGCCTTCAGCGCTTAGCTTGTCAGCAGCAGCAACTGCTAGCTCAATTTCAGAACCCGTCGCGATTAGGATCAACTCAGGCTTGCCTGCGCAGTCTTTTAGGATGTAAGCAC
>ERZ794982.172-NODE-172-length-19102-cov-4.492203_pt1 | contig 19102 bp, 19 predicted proteins | sample MGYA00433071_ERZ794982 | MGnify/ENA primary metagenome ERZ794982 (study PRJEB30140, sample SAMN00862574) | bioreactor metagenome | study: EMG produced TPA metagenomics assembly of the Bioreactor inoculated with sediment Metagenome (bioreactor metagenome)...
AAATAATCACCAAAGAGAGATGCCAAGCTTGGCTTAACCCCAGTTGCACCAAAAGCATACTTACAATTGATGAGACAACCATTTGTCCGCCGCTTGACATGGCGGCAGCGGCTCCGGCATGTTTACGATACGGTTGCATCACCATTGCCTGCGCAGTCGGTATGGCAATGCCGTTGCCAAAAATCATCAGCAGTTGACCAAGCATTAAAAACAGAGGTTCAACAGGACAGAAAAATAGCCAAACAGCGGCGCTTATATGTAGAACGGGTGTCCACAATAGCATCTTCTTTGTGCCAATAATTGGGCGAATTCGATTACACAGGCTGGTACCACCGAGCATCCCCAAAGCTGGAATAACCGCCCACATAGCATATTCGTCGGACGTCATGCCTATCTGGTTTTGCATGATAAACGGCATCACTGACACGGTGGTGATCATCAAACTAAAATTTAGCCAGCCGATACTGGCAAAGCTCATAAAATAACGTGAAGTGACTAGATCACGGTATTGTTGCAACATCTTCGTTGGTGAAGGCACTGGTGAGCGTTGTGCGAGAGTTTCTTTAAACCTGAAGGCGATCACTACCCAAGCTAAAGAGACATAACCAAGTAGAGAGATAAAAACCATTCCCCAGCCAAAGTGGAAGTTGATAAAACCACCAATAACAGGGGCGACTAATGGGGTAAAAGAGGCAGCCATCGCAATGTAAGACATTGCAGTAGGGAGATCAGGACCATTGAAGCGATCTCGGGTTGATGCGCGAGCGAGGACAGCGCAGCAGCCAGTACCTAGACCTTGTAAAAATCGTCCAGCCACCATACCAGTGAATGAGTCGCTCATAAAAATGATCAACATAAGCCCAAGCATGGCAATAAATAGACCTATCAGTAAGACAACTTTACGCCCAAGCGCATCTGAAATTGGACCATATAGAAACTGTGACGGTCCAAAACCTAGTAAGTAAATACTGACCAGTAGTTGAGCTTGGTCGAGAGAGATAGTGAAGTCTTTCGCTATCCATGGTAGTGAGGGAAAAACCAACCCCATACTGAGTTGCCCGACACTAATGATCAGGCAGGCCAGTAAAATAGTTTTAAACTCGAATCGCTTACTCACGATTCGTCACCGCCTCGCTGATGCATGTGACCTCTACGACGCAAACCGCCTTCGTCGTCTAGGTTAGTGAGTTTGGCTTTGATGCGTTTAACGGTGGATAGACTCACATCGCATTGCTCGGCGACACTTTGTAAGGTATTGCCTTCAAGTAATAGCGTCGCGATCTGCTGGTGTTTTGCTTGATTTGCAGGGCGACCTCTAAACTTTTGTTGCCATAGTGATGGGTCATCTTTCATTGCACGGCGACCTTGCTCTGCGGCAAAGAGGCGGTGCATAGTTTGCACTTTTTCATAGCCAGTCAGTAAGTTAAGCAGTGTTTGGCTTTGTTCTGAATGCGGAGTGAAGCATAGCGGCTCACACATTAATTGCAGTGTGACGCCTTTATCCAGTAGTTGATTTACCGTGCTGTTTACTTGGCTAAAATCTTTGCCAAATGCAGTTAACCACCAAACAATCACCGTATCACCGGCCTGTAGCGTTTGATACATCTGGTAAAATTCAGCCCGCTCCATCGGTGGGATAAAGCCCCGAACTTTATCTTCGACATGCTTGGCATCTGGCTCTTGGGCAAGCATAGAATCGACGTGCTCTTGATAGGCTCGGTTCCTAGGTGAAAACCGCGTGTAGAGATAGTGTGTCATCGGTATACCTCAATACTTGGGGTGGGTCATATGATGTTATGGTTCATTAATATAATGAGGTTCATTAATAAATTCAACACCAAATGAGCTAATTGGGCGGGTATCTATTCATAGGTGTTCTATCAGTGCGGCTCTAAAAGTCTGGTTTTACTAATGATTCAGATTGTTAGGTAGGAAATTTCTGACGCGTTAACCGCGAGTTAGTTGTTAACTAAAAATGTGATCACCAATACAATACGCCGGTTCCTATATTGGTTTGATTATATGAAGAAAATTTACTTGTTTCCTTTGCTAGCATTCTCTCTGCCAGCGCTTTCATCGCCGTATCTTGGTTTAGAGATGGGGCGTACGACGCCTCATCACGATATTAAAGTGTTTGATACGACAGATAAGTTAACCGTGAGCCCGAATTCGGATGATATCTTTCTTGGGCTATATGCGGGCTATGTGTTGAATAAAACCTGGGCGCTGGAAAGCGGATATCAGCAAAATCAATTTACGGGTTCTATACGTAGAGCGCATCAAGTTGAGACAACGCTTGAGAGTAAGCAGTTTTATCTTGCACCTGTCTATTCTCTTTCTTTAACGAATGATCGGGATTGGTCACTAAAGTTTAAAGTTGGTGCAACTTACACTCAGTATCAATTCGAAGGAAAGAAGTCGGATCTATCTAGTGGCGCCAAAACAAGTAGTGACTTGGGCTTATTGGGTAGTGCCGGTATTGAGTACCAGCTTACGCATCAGTTTGGGTTCGGTATTAACTATAAGTACCAATCGGATAGCTACGCTAGTGCAAGTACGTTCGCACTGTCGGCGAACTACTATTTCTAACTAGCCACATAAAAGGGTCGAATAGTTCGACCCTTTGTTTCCACTGTTAGCTTTAATACTCGCTTTTACACTCGTTTCAAACTAACTGATGTTTATGTCTCGCGACTGAGGAACGTCGTGTTCGATTTTTGGTACCACGACAACCAGTACACCATCGACAAATTCAGCGTAGATATCGTTCGCATTGACATTGTTGTTGAGTGTGAAACTTCGAACCATTTTACCTTCGTAACGTTCTTTATGAATGTACTTACCTTCAATTGCTTGCTCATCACGCTGGATTGTAGAAGCTGAAATTGTTAGTACGTTTCGGTCATAGCTGAGTGAAATGTCTTTTTTTTCGACGCCAGGCAAATCGGCGATCAACTCAAAAGCCGTCTCTTTTTCTATCACATCAACGTTTGGTGAAAATTGACCATGACTCCATCGGGAATGGGTGTTAGGAAGAGTAGCATCCAATAAGCGACTGAAGTCTGACCAAGAGTCTCTAGGTAATAAACTCATCATCATCTCCTTGTATGTTCTACGCGTCATCTAAAGCGTAGGCCGTTATCTCACCATTTCAAACTCTATTTTCATTATAAATAGTAAGGTTATTCTTGGCGGTGACTTTGGCGTGAGATGAATGAGTAATAATTAGACCAATCGTTAAATTAAAGCCCGCCAATAGAACGGGCTTTAATAAGGTTGTTAGCGTCGTAGTTTAAACTCTTGCAACATGTGGCTTTGTGTTTCCGCTAGTTCAGAAAGGAAGTTAGAAGCTTGGCTTGATTGCTCAATGCCGGTTACGTTTTGTTCAATTGCTTGCTTTATATTGTTCAGAGAAGAGCTGATCTCTTCAGTGGCGAGCGCTTGTTGCTCTGCTGCAACTGACATTTCAGAAGCACTATTGTTAATGTTTGAGACTGAATCACTGATCCCGGTTAGTTTATCCACTGCTTGTTGAGATGAAGTATGAACGGTGACCACTCTTTGTAGGCAGCTCTCAACTCGTCCTTGCGCTAAATCGGAGTTACTTTGTAGTTCAGTAATGATGGTTTGAATATGCCCAGTTGAGTGTTGGGTTTTTGCTGCAAGAGCGCGGACTTCATCAGCGACTACTGCAAAACCACGACCATACTCTCCTGCTCGAGCAGCTTCAATCGCAGCATTCAATGCGAGTAAGTTGGTTTGCTCTGATATGCTGTTAATCACATTTGCGACTTCGCCAATACTATGACAGCGCTGCTTCAATTCTTCTACAACGTTGGCGGTTTCGTTTAGTTCTGTAGTGAGCATTTCTGCATTGAGCTTGTTTTGTTCAACGATTTCTTGTCCGTCATAACAGGTCTCAAGTGCTGATGCTGCATTAGATTCCGCTTGTTTTGCTGTCTTTGCAACCATAGCGGAAGAGCTCGACATTTCTGTTACCGCGGTGGCAATTAATTCTACTTGGCTATTTTGTTGTTCCGCATTAGCAGATGCTTCCGTCATTACCGTTGCGAGCTGAGTAGAAGACGAGGAGACTTCGGTGCTTTGATCTCGAACATCGTAAATGACTCTTGAGATGGTTTGAATGGAGACTTCCATATCTTGAGCGAGTTTCGCTAACTCATTACGACCTTTGACTTGGGTTTGGGTGGTTAAGTCTTTGTTTGACATCGCGCTGAGTGATGCAGACAAAATCTTGAACATATTAAGAATATGATGAGCGAGGTAGAGCGTGAGTATTATCGCAATGATGGCCGCGATCAGCCATGCTGCAATTTGAATCGTGCGTAGTTGGTCAATCGCATCATTACTTGCTTGTGTTGCGAGCTCTCGTTGCTTGAGGCTGTTTTGAAGGATCGTCTCAATTTGACTTTTTATTGCCGCTGAATATTGGGCACGCTGTTGTTTAATGGTGGCATCTTTCTCAAGCAGCGTAACAGAAACCTTCAATGTTTCACTAAATGGGTCAAAGGTGAATGCTTTAAACTCATCAACCGCGGGTACGTAGCTGTATTTCTCTAGCGTACGCTGAGCATTTTGGTGAAACATATTAGTCAGATCGACTTCTATTAGCTGACGCATAGAAGCAATTTGCGATAGACGTGAATAGAAATAATCAAGGTTGTTGACCAGTTTTTGCCCTTCAACAGTCCAAGTATAAGTGTCTAAGTCATCGTGGTTTGCTGCGTATTCATTAACCTTGTTGACCATGTAGAAAAGTGATTTCCACATCTGAGGGGTCTCGAGCCACCAGCGCTCATAAAGCTGCTGATAAATATTGGATGAGTCATTGAGCAAGCTATAGTAAGACGCCATCGATTTTGCCATCTCTTTCATGGCTTGTCGCTCTTGCTCTGTGGTGATGGTGCTTTGTAAAAAAGACTGCTCAATCATTAAATTTATTGATTGAATTTCTTTGTCGATATCTTTCATGGTGCTCGACATATTGTTGATATCACCATTAAGCATGTCGCGACTCAGGATACGGACATTATTCCAGCTACGATCAAGTTTTGATGCCGCTTCAGAGCGTTCTACCTGTTGCGTGACATAGTTTGATTGATTTTGAAGATGGTCGAGGTTGAAGTACATCAACACTAATACGCCAGCAAAAAGAGCAAGAGTGATGGTCAAAGGGAGTAGTAGTAGTGATTTAAGCGAAAACGTAGTGACCCACTTGGGTGTTGTTGTTGTCATTTTTTACTCAAGTCCATAGTTCATATTGGCTAGGTTCTCTACACGATGCAGCCCTGATAGTCTTTTTATTTGCCATCTTAGTGTAGTCAGTGCGCTTTTGTAGAATAGGTAATGTCTGAAAGTACAGCGATGATAAAGCAGCGAAAAGTAATAAAAATTGTTCTTCACCATAAAGTTATGATTAAGAAATGTTACAAAATTAAAACTTTGACTGATGTCAAAAATATTAACAGTCCGGATATGCAACTGCATTTACTGTTGGCTTTATTTTGACCAGTATCAGAGAGGGAAAGGGTAATTAAGAGACGTCATTTTGGACTAAGGCTGTACACCCGGTTTTATGATGAGCGTGCTTTGGTTAGGGTCTTTATTTTATCTTGTTGAATTTAATGGTAATTTTCTGTTTTTTAACTTGCTGTTCTAAGTAACTTTTCCATCAGTATTGAAATTTTGATACTAGAACAAGATATTGAGCTATATTTTTAATTGGAATATATGAGCTAAGTACGCTGATATTTTAATTATATAAGCCGGATTGTTAGCACCAAATTGCACAATGAAATAAAGCCTACTAATAGTAATGTTGTTAGGTTTTATTTATTAAATAGCGAGTTAGCATATTATATGTTTGTGATTGGAGTGTTTGCTTACTAGTTAACCATTACACTTATTAATAATAGTGCGCAATATCACTAAAATAGGGTTAACTGTGATACTTACGACATCTTTAATTAATCTACTTAAGTAATTTTTATGCAGATCACATTTGCAGTTTATTTGGCTATATTAATTATTCGGCTTGTATAATACTGAATCCATCGAATCACCAATTGCTTTATGAAGAAGGAACATAAGATGACAATGTACCTCAAAATGCAATCTAACATATGGCTATCATCAATAGCCTGGTACACACGTGACCACACTTTAGCTACACTACCTTCTTCAGATATCATCTAAGGCAGCCCTTGCCTCGTTGAGCTGCAGTCGGCTCAATGCAAACATCTAATCAAAAACTAATCGTTATCTAAATGCAATTTCCTCCAATTGATTGTATTGCCTCTACTATTATTTTTTGTTTTAGTTGTTCTAAATTCAATTAGTTTTTAAAAAGCCAAATTTATTTTAATTAATTTGGAAAGAATCTTTACGCCTTAAATATATTTAAGTCGATAAATTACAATATTTAAAATTTAAAGTGCGAACGCACTATATACATATAAAGGTATTATCATGGAAAACTTCAAACACCTACCAGAACCATTCCGTATTCGCGTTGTTGAGCCAGTAAAACGTACTACTCGTGAGTACCGTGAAGAAGCAATTCTAAAAGCAGGTATGAACCCATTCCTACTGGACAGTGAAGATGTATTTATTGATCTACTAACAGACAGTGGTACAGGTTCTATCACTCAACAAATGCAAGCAGCAATGCTACTTGGTGATGAAGCATACAGTGGTAGCCGTAGTTACTACGCTTTATCAAATGCGGTTAAAGAAATCTTTGGTTATGACCTAACTATCCCAACTCACCAAGGTCGTGGCGCAGAGCAAATCTACATTCCTGTACTGATCAAAAAGGCAGAGAAAGAGCGTGGTCTAGACCGTACTAAGATGGTTGCACTGTCTAACTACTTCTTCGACACTACTCAAGGTCACACACAAGTAAACTGCTGTGTTGCGAAAAACGTTTACACAGATGAAGCATTTGATACTGCAGTAAACGCAGACTTTAAAGGTAACTTTGACCTAGTGAAACTAGAAGAAGCTATCTTAGAAGCGGGTCCTAACAACGTTCCTTACATTGTTAGTACTATTACTTGTAACTCTGCTGGTGGTCAGCCTGTTTCTATCGCTAACTTGAAAGCGGTTTACGAACTAGCGCAAAAACACGGCATTCCAGTAATCATGGACTCTGCTCGTTTTGCTGAGAACGCATACTTCATTCAACAACGTGAAGAAGGCTTCAAAGACTGGACGATTGAAGAAATCACATACGAATCTTACAAGTATGCTGATGGTCTAGCAATGTCTGCTAAGAAAGACGCAATGGTACAAATGGGTGGTCTACTTTGTTTCAAAGATGAGTCATTCATGGATGTGTACACTGAGTGTCGTACTCTTTGTGTGGTTCAAGAAGGTTTCCCAACATACGGTGGTCTTGAAGGCGGCGCAATGGAGCGTTTGGCTGTAGGTCTACGTGACGGTATGCGTCAAGAGTGGCTTGCTTACCGTATCAACCAGATCGAATACCTAGTGAATGGTTTGGAAGAGATGGGCGTGGTATGTCAGCAAGCGGGTGGCCATGCGGCGTTCGTTGATGCAGGTAAACTGCTTCCTCATATCCCAGCAGGTCAATTCCCAGCACACGCACTGGCTTGTGAACTATACAAAGTTGCTGGTATTCGTGCGGTTGAGATTGGTTCAATGCTACTAGGTCGTGATCCTGCGACTGGTAAGCAACATGAATGCCCTGCGGAGTTGTTACGTTTAACTATTCCACGCGCTACTTACACTCAAACACACATGGATTACGTTATTGAAGCGTTCCAGAAAGTGAAAGAAAATGCGAAGAATGTTAAAGGCTTGGACTTCACTTATGAGCCTGCGGTACTACGCCACTTTACAGCTCGTCTAAAAGAAGTTGAACCAGCAGCAGCTACTCAAAAAGAAGCAGTAGCAGAAGCATAATGTCATAAGCGTGCCCTGTGGGGCACGCTTTTTCTTAAGCACCCCAAATAACAAAACTTTTAGCTTAAGAGACAGCCTTATCCAATAACGTGAAAAATAACAAAGAGATATATCTATGAAAGCTTCCCCTTCCTTATTAGGTGGCTCCTGTATTATCGCCAGTGTGTGTGTAGGCGCAGGCATGCTAGGTCTACCTAGCGCAGGTGCTGGTGCGTGGACTACATGGTCAATTATTGCTATCACACTTACCATGGTTGTCATGACCGTTTCGGGCTGGATGCTACTTGAAGCATTTAAGCATTATGATCTCAGAGTGTCGTTTAACACCGTAACTAAAGACATGCTTGGTTCAAAGATCAACAATATTAATAACTTAGCGGTTTATTTTGTTGGTGGTATTTTGCTCTATGCATACATTACTTCATCAGGTCTCGTTCTAGAGGGTATGCTAGGAATTAGCAGTAAAATTACCTCTATTCTCTTCGTTCTTATCTTCTCTACTTTTGTTTGGCACTCCACGCGCGCGGTTGACCGCATCTCAGTTGTTTTAATCGCCTTTATGGTTTTAACCTTTGTGTTTGGTGTATCTGGTCTAGCAGTCAATATTGATGCTTCGGTATTGTTTGACACTATTGCAAAAGAAAATAGTTATGCACCTTATGCAATGGCAATGCTGCCAGTGGCTTTGACCTCATTTGGTTACCACCACTCTGTATCGTCAATGCGTGCCTATTACGGTGAAGAGAACCGCGCTAAACAAGCGATTCTCGGTGGTACAGTGATTGCACTGGTTCTATACCTACTATGGCTACTATCTATCTACGGTAACTTACCTCGTAACCAATTTGGTCCAGTTATTGAGCAAGGTGGTAACGTTGATGTATTACTTTCTGCGCTTGGTTCTGTAGTTGCTTCAGATAAAGTAACTAATGCGATTAACAGCTTCTCAATGGCTGCACTATTGTCTTCATTCATCGGTGTAGGTTTGGGTGTATTTGACTTCATTGCTGACTTGTTCAAGTTTGAAGATACCAAACAAGGTCGTACTAAATCTTGGGCGGTAACTTTCTTACCACCTCTGATCATGTCTTTGTTGTTCCCATTCGGCTTTGTTATTGCAATTGGTTATGCAGGTGCGGCGGCAACAGTTTGGGCTTGTATCATTCCAGCGATGTTGGCTTACAAATCACGTACTCGTGAAGGTGGCAACGAGGGCTTTAAAGCACCGGGTGGTAATGCCATGATCGGCTTAGTCATTGCCTTTGGTGTATTCACTGCTATCTTCCACATCATGGCTATGATGGGAATGCTACCAGCGTTTTTAGGCTAGTTATTTAAAAGTAAACAATTACAATAAAAAGGGCACTTACTGGCTTACTAGTAAGTGCCCATTTCGTTTTCATTCATGCTCAATTGCGATTAATTAAACCGCCTCTTCAACATCGCCTTTTACTTGTAGCTTATTGCGGTTATCACGGCTGCTTAAGATCAATTCATCACCATGCACAATGTTATCTGATTTCGCTAGGCGGTCGTAAAGTAACACGTTGACTGAGGCTGCGAGGTTCATGCAGCCGATAGTTGGTACATACACGACATGGTCTGCTCTATCTGCAATCTCTTGTGGAATGGTGCCATCTTCAGGACCAAAGATATAAATCGCTTTGTCAGGGTGCTGAAAATGAGGCAGTGGAGTGGCGCCTAGTGCGAGTTCAACGCAGATCACTTTGATGTCGGTCGGGATTTCTTCAAGGATATCTTCAACGCCACGTAGTGGGGTGTTTTGTCGAACACTTTTGGTATCGGTACAGAACTTGGCTGCGCGATCGTAGCGATGACCCGTGTATAAAACTTCGTTCGCTTGGTAGCAACCGACAGCTCTCATTACCGCGCCCACATTCTCAGGGTTTTTAGGGTTGATTAATCCGATTATTGCGAGCGTATCTTTCATTTTGTGTCTCAGAACTGTCATAGCAAGCCGTGGGCGTGCGAAAGGGCGGCATTTTAGCAAAGGGTGGCAAGATGCAAAAGCATTAAACGAGCTAGTGGCTATTTCCTCGTGGAGTCTTTGCGCAGTGTTAAATAAAAAGCGGCGCCAATATAGCACCGCTTGATTAGGGTATTGAAATAGAAGCTTCTACTTACCGTGAGTTAGCCTTAACGGCGCTCGCGCTTGACCATTTCAAATTCAAATTCTTCAGGTTCAAGGACTAACCCTTCGCCCGTTTCATCAGGGAAAACCACAATTAATAGGTCATCTTGCTCAAGACCCATCGTCCAGCGACTTTTCCATTTAGCGAGAGAAATCGGCTCAGCAGTAAAACCTTCCCATTCTTCCGTTGCCCATTGAAGTGCATGCTCTTCGCTTGGCCATACAGGCACACACTCTTCATCGTCGGTGTTAAGTAGAACACTGCCGTGCTCATCAATTAGGAGCCAGATTTTTTTGCTTTCAGTAATCGCTTTAAAAAAAGCGTCAAAGCGTGCCATTGGGTCGCGTGGAACTGTTACAGAAGATGAATCGCTCATAAATAGCCTATTAGTCAGAGTTACCTGCAGAGTATACCCTGCTTTTGAGTGAAGGGGCACTGTGAGTGAATGGCGATAGATTGGTATTTTCTCAAGAGTATTTATTTTAATGCCACAAATTGTGGATAACAAAATTCGCTCATCGTTACGATTAATAATTCGGAGAGATAAAAAGTACCGACCCTGTATCGTGATCCTAAACGCTTATGAATTTACGTAAATGCCCACCAATACCACATTAATATGAGGGAACGTTACTTAACCGTTGCGAATGCGATTGATTATAAGGCTAATTTGTGGGTAGGTGTGGCAAATATTGCAGAGTGGCACACTTGTGCTGCCGTGTGGAGGATGTAGGATTTTTCTTACATTGAGGGTGTTTTTGTTTAACAAGGCTGTTTGTTTTTTGTACGGAAGCTCAACCGATATTATGGGCGTCAATAAATGAAAAAAGTATTATGGCTTTGCTTTTTGTCTCAACCTGTTTTGGCAGACAGTACTTGTGAAAACTTTACTGCTTTGTTTGAGCAAAGAGATTTTACTAGAATTGAAAGTATGTTTAGACGTGCTGCGCAAGAACTCGGTTATCCGCATTCCTCAATCTACTTGAATGAATACTATGGCAAAACCACACAAGATCAGGTGCTTGAGTTGAGGCGTGTTTATCGAGGTTGCTATTCACTCAAGAGAAAAAAAGAACGCCTAGTTAATTTGCTTAGGTAGTCTAAGGGCAAGGAAGCCTTACCCTTTAACCTTATACTTTACTTGCTATAGAACATCTTCTCGCCACGTTTATCGCTGTCTGACCAAAAGTTAATATTGAATTGTGCATCGTCGCTCAATTCAATGCGATGCCAATATTGTGGAGGACTGGTAGCAAATTGTCCTGCCTTGATCACCACAATCGCTTCTGGATCTGAAGCCTCACTGTTTGCAAATCCGTAGTAGGTTACAACCCCTTCCATTACACAGAGTTGACCAAAAACACCTTCTGCAGTGTTGTGATGGGTTAACAATGCTTGTGGTACATTGTCTTTTGTAAAAAATGGAGTGGAACGTTGAATTGTCCAATCTTGTGGGATTCTTAAATGGCTCATAATTAACTCCTAATTTACCAATAGTTTTCACTACTAAATTGACCGTGTTTGCGGCGTAAATGACGACGAAAACCCATTTTTTTTAAGCTCTCTGTTGTGTCTTTAACCATTTCTGGGTTGCCGCATAAATAGATGAAACTTTTCTCGGTATCCAGCGAGAGCCCTGCGGCAGTTTGTAATGCGTGAGTGTCGAGCAACATTGGAATTCTTCCAGATAAAGCTCCGCTGACCGATTCTCTAGATACAACTGGTACATAGGTAAACCTCTCTTGATAACGACTTTTTAATTGTATGATTTGTTCTTGATAACTTTGCTCGAAGTCGTAACGAGTGGCGTTGACCAAAATGATGCGTTGGAATCTTGTCTTGATGGTCTCATCGTCCAGTATTGATAAAAATGGACCAATTGCTGTACCTGTACTTAGCAACCAAAGATCATTTGCTTGCTGCGGGATTTCATTAAGAGTCATGAAACCTGCACCTTCTGTCCCAACCAATAACTCATCGCCAATTTTTAGTTTCTGCAGTCGAGGAGATAACTGACCGTTGGGATCTGTGATAATGAGAAATTCAAGTTCCCCTGTCTGTTGATGATCTCTTGGATGGTTAACAATAGAATAAGCTCTGCGAATCAACTCTCCTTGATCATCATATAAGGCGAGCTTAGTGAATTGTCCTGCTATGTATGGCGTATTCGCCACTTGGACTCGTAAAGAAAATAGATGTGCAGCCCAGTCAATACGTCTAGTGACGATAGAACTATTAAAGCCAGCATGAGGTTCTAACATCATGGTCTCCTTTATATAAATGCACTTAACTCCATATAGCATTGATTGTGCCAGTTATTTATTTGTTTAATATCAGGTGGTTATGGTGCTGCCTCTTACTTGTGTTATCTTTTGGATAATAGGTATTCTTATCAAAACAATAATATTCTTATCATTTTGATAAGAATGTCATTCGAGGTGAGCACTACCAGGAGGTGATAGATGGAGGCTATTTGGACTATTCTATCAGCAACAATTAATACTTATTGCTAATATAGGTGATTTGAATGTGCACTAGAATTCGGTATTGGTATATCAAGGTATAAATTTATCAAAACGATAATGAAATTATCTTAATAATAATTATCCTAGTGATAAGCTTTTTATCTAAAGCTATATAAATCAATATATTATGTTTTGGTATGCTTTTTGAATTGATTAGATTACGAGAGATCTGTAAAAATATTATATGAGGACAACCTTATGATTAATATCGCCTTCTTTAGCTCCAAGTCTTATGACGAAGCTTCTTTTGAAAACGCAAAGGCTCAACGCAAAGTAAAGTTCCACTTTTACGATTTTCAACTCAATCACAAAACCGCCAAGATGGCGAAGGGATGTGAGGTCGTTTGTGCCTTTGTGAATGATGATCTTTCTCGACCGGTTCTTGAGCAGCTGTCTTATCGAGGGGTTAAGATGATCGCTCTGCGTTGCGCTGGTTTTGATAACGTAGATTTAGCAGCAGCGAAAGAGCTCGGTTTTACTGTTGCAAGAGTTCCTGCATATTCACCGGAAGCGGTGGCAGAGCATGCTGTCGGCTTGATGATGACACTTAACCGCCGTTTCCATAAAGCATACCAACGGACAAGAGACGCCAATTTCTCCCTTGATGGCTTGGTTGGTTTTAATTTTTATGGGCGCACAGCAGGGGTGATCGGCACTGGGAAAATAGGGCTAGCGACAATGCGGATTTTAAAAGGGTTAGGTATGGATGTACTTTGTTATGACCCGTATCCGAATGATCTTGCTACAGATTTGGGGGCGCGTTATTGCACTCTTGATGAGCTTATTCAGCAGTCTGATGTTATATCACTGCATTGCCCAATGACCAAAGAAAACTACCATCTGCTCAATGAGGCGGCATTCAGTAAAATGAAGAATGGCGTGATGATTATTAACACCAGTCGCGGTGAGTTGTTGGACTCTGCGGCGGCGATTGAAGCACTTAAACAGGGGCGTATTGGCGCATTAGGTTTAGATGTTTATGAGAGCGAAAAGGCGTTATTTTTCCAAGACAAATCTAACGACGTTATTGTTGACGATGTATTCCGTCGTCTCTCCGCTTGTCACAATGTTATTTTTACCGGTCACCAAGCATTCTTAACAGTTGACGCTTTGCACAATATCGCCGAAACGACATTGGTCAATATTGAAAGTTTTGTTGAGGGAAAACCAAGTGGAAACTTTCTGATTTAGGCTGGATTTAGACTCAGAGTGAGACCAGTAACAAGGAGCTTGGTCAAACGGTTTGCTTATAGAGATAAAGCCTGAAATCAGCTGTTTAAAGGTGAGTTTCGGCGCAACGTTAGTTAGCCGTTTGGTTTGGATTCAAATCACAGGTCGTAGTTTGGCAAAGCTGCGACCTTGTCACTATGACAGCGCTTTTTAATCAGGATAAGCGCTGAGTCATCTGCTTCCAATCCTTATCCACCTGCTGAATATCGGTACGATTGCGAGATGTGTACCCATGGAATCCAGTATGTGCTTGTGCAAATACATAGCAACAGTCTCCATTTTTAAATGAGAGCATAAATGGCGCTTCAATCGCACAATCCAAACGCTTATGGCGTATACCTCCACTTGCGACTGAAAGCGCATTGAATACATTAAGTCCTAAGCATATCACCACTTGGGGGGTGACTATCTCAATTTGTGGTAACGCGTACTGCTTAGCGCCCATAAGGAGACCTTGCCAAGTCATTGCGCTTGATAGTGAACCACATTTGATAAATGGGTAGAGGTTGGTCGCAAAGGTATCGCTAAGCTTCAAATCAAAATGCTGCTCAAGAAGCAACGCTAATCGCTTGGATGTTGGCAACTTTGGGTCTTGCCCTAGAGAAACCAATTCAGGTCTGAATACTTTAGATAGGTACTCTTTAGACGCCCAATCTTGCAGTAACACCATCACATTAGCATTTAGGTTCGACGCAGATTTAGTGTAGGGGGAGACCCATTCACTTTCATAAGCTCCACAATAGAAATCCTTGATCGAGTAAGCGTCGATAGGTGTATTTTCTTGGCGTTTTTGAGCTATTTTTGCAAGGCGACAACGTTTGTGCCGATCACTTAGTACAGCTGAGACCGCATGGCTGATATTCTTCATGTTACTCCTAAAAAACGATCAATCTTTGATTCATTTTACAGAGGTTGACCTTGAGTATTGCTTAGCTCGGTTACTAAAAAATCAAGCCATGCTCTTAGGTGAGGTTTCGGATACTCGATACCTTTATAGATGGCGTAAATTTCGCCGCTCCCATTTTCTGAAGAACTGGTTACCCAGTTAGGTAATATCTCTACCAGTTGTTGAGTTTTTAAGTAGGGTTCGACCATCCATGTTGATAATAACAAGACACCGGAGCTACTTAGAGCGGCGCTGAGTAGTGGTGAACCACCTTTTGAAACTAGGTTGCCACTAACCGCAACCTTCCTAAGTTCCGCCCCCTTCGAAAAGTAGAAATTGTGCCTTTTTCGCCCATGACTAATGAGTAGACAGTTGTGTTCTTGAATATCTTCAGGCTGCATTATTGGAGAATTAGAAGCAAGGTATTCAGGTGTAGCCACTAAAGATGTGAGGTTAGGCATTAAACGACGGGCTTTTAAATTACTGTCTTGTGGGGTGCCAATGCGGATGGCGACGTCAATGTTCTCACTATGTAAATCAACCACTTTATTATCTAAATCGATTTCAACCGTTACTTTTGGGTATAACGCTAGAAAACGCGGCAAAATTGGCGCTAATACCAAATTACCAAAGCTTTCAAACACAGAGATCCGCAGTACTCCTTGTGGTTCAGCGCGATCGCCTTTCATTTCAGATATTAACTTATTCGCGTCAAATAATATTTTTGCAGATTGTTGATAAAAATATTCGCCATCTTCCGTTAGAGATACGCTACGAGTACTGCGCCTAAACAAGGTTGATTGCAGCGTATGCTCTAGATTGTCTATCGCTCTTGAGATTGACGATGGTGCCATGTTTAGCACCTGCCCAGCTTTTGAAAAGCTTCCAGACTCAACGACCTGTACTAAAATTTTAATTTGATTTAGCATTTTTACCTTTGCGTTTTATGCAAAACTGATTTCGTTTCTGAAGGTATTCTTCTGTTGAACATTCTAGCGCACAATTGGCCTTGTCGATTAAGACAGATTAACTACAAAGGGCAACATTATGAATAACCGTATTGATATCGCAAAAATCCAACCTAAAGCACTGAATGCTATGCTAGGTATAGAAAGCTACCTTTCTACTACAGATTTGTCTGCTCAGCTAAAAGAACTAATTAAGCTTAGAGCTTCAATGATCAATCAATGCGCGTATTGCATCGAAATGCACAGTAAACAAGCACTAGAAATAGGTATTGAACAACAAAAGATTTTTGCGCTATCAGCATGGAAAGAGTCTCCACGTTTTGATGAGAAAGAGCAATCGCTTTTACAATTAGTCGATGAAATGACATTAATTCATCAGCATGGTGTCTCTGAGGCAACTTACCAAGCATGTATCGAAAATTTTGGTGAACAAGAAACAGCGGAAGCAATGATGCAGGTGATTATGATTAATGCCTGGAACCGTTTTGCTCTTGCTACAAAAATGCACCATTAATACTAACTAGTGACTTGAAAGGTACCACTATGAAAATATCTCTTTGCCTACATACCGAAAGAACTAACGTAGAGACTAGCTACGAAACAGCTTATCAGCATTTTGTTGAGCTTTGTAAGCAAGGAGATAGCAGCGGTTTTTATACTATTTGGACTGGGGAACACCATGCAATGGATTTTGCTATTTCGCCTAATCCGTTATTAACCATTGCCGCGTTATCGAGTCAAATCCACAGTGCGCGGTTAGGGACAGCAACGATTGTCACGCCATTTTGGCATCCTATACGACTGGCTGGAGAAATTGCGTTCACTAATCAAATCACCAATGGTCGATTGGAAGTTGGGCTTTCTAAAGGAGCATTCCAATACGAGTATGATCGACTGACTGGCGGAGTAACAAATGCACAAGCTGGTGAGATGTTACGTGAACACGTTACAGCAATGCGAAATTTGTGGAGTGGCGATTATACTCATCAAGGTGAACACTGGGCGTTTCCTAGTACATCCATCACACCTCAGGCTCCTAACAATGCACGTGTGCCCCTTTGGATAGCTGCGCAAAGCCCAGATACAGTCAAATTTGCGATGCAGCAAAGGTGTAATATCCAAATGACACCATTATGGCTGGGCATGGAAAAGGTGAGAGAAAGTGTCGCTATATTCAATGATGCAAAAAAAGAGTCAACCTATGACGCAAAATTGATGCTCCTTCAGCATGTTTATATTGTCGATAGTGAAGAGGAAAAAAGCGTAATACTTGAACACTTTAGCCAATATTACAGTGAGTTTTTTGCATGGTTCAGCCAAGCGAATGCCGTATCACAAGGGAGGTTAGAAGGGGAGGTGGCTGTTCAAGTTGGTTTTTCACCTAAAGATTTAGAAAATAACTTACTTATAGGCACGGTAGACGAAATTCTTGAAGTGCTAACTGTGTACCAAAGCCTAGGCGTTAGTGAATTTGCGTTATGGCTTGCGAATGGCTTGAGTTATGAACAAAACAGCCGCTGTTTAAAATTGTTTGCTGAACATATTTTACCTCATTTCGGGAAGTAACAATATCAGCCTCAACAGGTACACATAAAGTTTCGATGTTGATACTTTTGTCTATATTCTCTTGGGAGAGAAAACTATGAATGCAGTAGAAATTATTGGCTATGCCGCATCAATTATGGTGGCGTTATCTTTAACCATGAAAGATATTATCAAACTAAGAGTACTTAACTTTATTGGTTGTGCCTTATTCGCTATCTATGGGGTGATGATTGGTGCATGGCCTGTGACGGTGACTAACGGTTTTATTGCTTGTGTAAATGTTTACTACTTGATGAAAATTTGGAGTAGCAAGAAGGCGTAGCCTTTTAATGTCTAATTGTTGTTAAACTTTATTACTTAAATTAATTATCGATGGTTTTTATGGAAAAATATACTCTCTATACTTTAGGATCTCCAAATGGGATTAAAATACCCATTGCTATGGAAGAAATGAATTTACATTACAATATCAAGTCAGTTGATATTACAAAGAATGAACAATTCAAACCTAGCTTTGTAAAAATAAATCCAAGAAGTAAGATTCCAGTATTAATTGATGAATCTTTCAAAGGTAAAGATAGTTTAGTTATTGCCGAATCATGTGCAATATTGCTCTATCTTGCTGATAAGCACCAAAAGCTAATATCACAAAATCCAGCGGGTCGAGCGAAGACGATAGAATGGCTATTTTATCAAGCCAGTACTGAAGGTCCAACATTTGGCGCTTACGGACATTTTTCAACTTATGCTAAAGATAAGGTGAAAGATCCTTACCCGAGGGAGCGCTATCTTGCTGAGACTGAAAAAGTATTGGACTTCATTAATGGTGAGCTTGATGGCCAGGAGTATCTTGTTGAGAATGAGTATTCTATTGCCGACATTTCAATGTTTCCTTGGGTTGTTTGGATTAAGAATTTCTACAATATTGAAAATGAGTTAGAGCTAAGTCAATTTCCCAATGTCATGGAGTGGGTTTCTCGCTGCTGTCAAAGAGAGAAAACTAAGCTGGGGCTTGAGACCTATCACTATTTAAGTATTAGTAATAACTAGGGTAGATACGCAAAGTTTATGAATGGAAAGGTGCTTTTGGATCGTTCAATACAGTGGGCTATGTAATATTTGTGGACGATTTGATATTAATAAGCGAACACGAGATATTTTAAGTGTTCGTCGATATTTAGTTAACTTTTTAAGGCGTAAAATGTATTTTGATATTCTACATGATGATATTGGTGACATCATATTCACTGCAAGTGATGAGGGTTTAACGGGGGTCTATTTGCCCGGACAAGAAGACTTTATCTTACTCGACGGTATGGTAAGGGCAAGCAACCACTGTATAGAACAAGCAAAAATAGAAATCAAAGAATATTTAGATGGCAATAGGCTTCATTTCACTGTTGAGGTTGATTTAATTGGTAGCGAGTTCCAAATAAAAGTATGGCGAGCTTTGCGAAATATTCCCTATGCACAAACGGTTTCTTATAAAGATATTGCAAACGCGTTAGGGATGCGTGGCGGATATCAAGCCATTGGACGTGCAAATGGTAAGAATCCTTTGGCGATTATTATTCCCTGCCATCGAGTCGTCGGAATCAATGGCAAGTTAGTGGGCTATGCTGGCGGTATTGAACTTAAACGGACTCTGCTTACCCTTGAAAAAAATACTAAAGAGTCACGGATTTCTCGGACGAGCGTTCAACTTGTAACAGAATGATTACAATGGAAAATACATCACTTCCAATTGTTCTGGAACCTCTTTGGATGGGTGCGAGTCAACTTTTGAATTAGCGTTTATTAATTCATACTATTCATTATCATGTACTGAAGCGGGGGCATCCGCAAGAC
>ERZ794982.174-NODE-174-length-18935-cov-4.117002_pt1 | contig 18935 bp, 15 predicted proteins | sample MGYA00433071_ERZ794982 | MGnify/ENA primary metagenome ERZ794982 (study PRJEB30140, sample SAMN00862574) | bioreactor metagenome | study: EMG produced TPA metagenomics assembly of the Bioreactor inoculated with sediment Metagenome (bioreactor metagenome)...
ATGTATGGTCATGATCGCCTTACCCAGCCTCTACTTCGCATGACCGATGGTAAATACGACAAAGACGGTGAGTTTACTCCTGTATCATGGGATGTTGCGTTTGACACTATGGCGGAAAAGTGGAAAGCCTCGCTTCAGAAAAAAGGACCAACAAGCATTGGTATGTTTGGTTCTGGCCAATGGACTGTAATGGAAGGATACGCAGCAGTTAAATTGATGAAAGCTGGTTTCCGTTCTAACAATATCGACCCAAATGCTCGCCACTGTATGGCATCTGCTGTAGTGGGCTTTATGCGTGCGTTTGGTATTGATGAACCAATGGGCTGTTACGATGACTTCGAGCACGCAGACGCATTTGTGCTATGGGGTTCGAACATGGCAGAGATGCACCCAGTTTTATGGACACGTATTGCAGATCGTCGCCTAAGCCACCCACACGTAAAAGTAAACGTACTTTCTACCTATTACCATCGTTCATTTGAACTGGCGGATGATGGATACATTTTCAACCCTCAATCGGATCTCGCCATTGCAAACTTCATTGCAAATTACATCATCGAAAATGATGCTGTGAACTGGGACTTCGTCAATAAGCACACCAACTTTACTCAGGCTGATATTGATATCGGCTACGGTTTGCGAGATGACAACCCACTACAAGTCAAAGCGAAGAATGCAAATTCTGGCAAGCAGACACCGATTACTTTTGAACAGTATAAAAAGTCAGTAGCACCTTACACAGTTGAAAAAGCGTCGGAAATTTCAGGTGTTGCCCCAGATAAACTGATCAAGCTCGCCAAACAATACGCGGACCCTAACACTAAAGTAATGTCACTGTGGACCATGGGTATGAACCAACATACACGTGGCGTGTGGATGAACGGATTGGTTTACAACATCCACCTACTAACCGGTAAAATTGCCACTCCAGGTAACAGCCCATTCTCGCTAACTGGTCAACCTTCTGCCTGTGGTACTGCCCGTGAAGTGGGCACTTTTGCTCATCGCTTACCTGCCGATATGGTTGTAAAGAATCCAAAACACCGCAAAATTGCAGAAAAGATTTGGAAGCTACCTGAAGGCACTATTCCACCAAAACCTGGGTTCCATGCAGTGTTACAAGACCGCAAGTTAAACGACGGTGTGTTGAATTGCTATTGGGTGCAATGTACTAACAACCTACAAGCGGGTCCTAATATCAATGGTGAGCGTTTACCAGGTTATCGTAACCCAGAAAACTTTATCGTTGTTTCAGACCCATACCCAACCGCAACCGCTCAAGCGGCTGACCTTGTTCTTCCTACCGCTATGTGGATCGAAAAAGAAGGCGCATACGGCAATGCAGAACGACGCACACAAGCTTGGTACCAACAAATTGAAACTGTCGGCGATGCAAAATCTGACCTTTGGCAGGTCATAGAGTTCTCAAAACGCTTTAAAATGGAAGAAGTATGGCCAGAAGAACTGCTTGCCAAAACACCTGAATATCGCGGCAAAACTATGTACGACGTGTTATTCAAAAATGGACAAGTCGACAAATTCCCTGTTGAAGAAGCACGCGAACTTAATGACGAATCACACGACTTTGGTTTCTACGTGCAAAAAGGTCTATTTGAAGAATATGCTGAATTCGGTCGAGGGCATGGGCATGACTTAGCACCATATGACGTTTACCACCAAGTACGAGGTCTACGCTGGCCAGTAATTGATGGTAAAGAGACACTATGGCGTTTCAAAGAAGGTTCTGACCCATATGCGAAGCCTGGAACGGGTTGGGATTTCTACGGCAACAAAGATGGCAAAGCAAAAATCATCTCTGCCCCGTATGAAGCGCCACCAGAAGTACCAAATGATGAGTTCGATATGTGGCTTTGTACAGGACGCGTACTTGAACACTGGCATACAGGCACCATGACTCGCCGCGTACCTGAACTTTATAAAGCCGTACCAGATGCAGTATGTTACATGCACCCTGACGACGCTAAAGCTCGCAATGTACGCCGTGGTGAAGAAGTGCTGATGGCTAATAAACGTGGTGAGGTTCGTGTACGCGTAGAAACCCGTGGACGTAATCGCCCACCACAAGGGCTTGTATTCGTGCCGTTCTTTGACGCACGTATTCTGATTAACAAGTTGATTTTAGACGCGACCGACCCACTTTCTAAGCAAACTGACTTTAAGAAATGTCCGGTCAAGATCACCAAGATCGCTTAACTCATACATAGGTCGTGCGCCGCACGACCTGATCAGAATTTAGCCTTGTTGGCGGAGAAGTTAAAATGAAAAAACTAATAATTGCGCTATTTGCACTTGGTGCTGTGTTTAGCGGCAGCGCACTCGCAGAACTGAACAACCCTGGTGGTACAGGTGGTCTTGATTCGCTGCGTGGAGAGACTCAATTGGAAGAGACACGCCCAGCAGATGACTTCAAGAAATACCCAAAAGAACAAGAACTTGAAAGCAGCTATGTGTATCAGCCACCATTGATACCACATAGTATTCGTAACTACGAAGTATCACTTAACGCAAATAAGTGTTTGTCTTGTCATAGCTGGAAAAAAGCAAAAGAAGAAGGTGCGACAAAAATTAGTGTCACCCACTATGTTAACCGCGAAGACGCTGTCCTTGCGGACGTCTCTCCAAGACGTTACTTCTGCTTACAGTGTCACGTACCTCAAGCTGAGGCGACACCATTAGTAGGAAATGATTTCGAACGTGTTCAAGCGCTGAAATAGCCTGAATATACGATTAACGAGGTTAATATATGAAATTATTGAAAGCGTTTTGGAAGCGACTAACTCGCCCAAGTAAAGCTGCCGTTGGTGTTGTCTTATTCATGGGCTTTGCTGGTGGTCTTCTATTCTGGGGCGCATTTAACACCGGAATGGAGGCAACCAACACCGAAGAGTTTTGTTCGGGTTGTCACGCACCAATTGTCGCAGAAATCAAAGAAACTATTCACTACTCAAACCGTTCTGGTGTACGTGCTATCTGTTCTGATTGCCACGTTCCACACGAGTGGACTGATAAAATCATACGTAAAGTACAAGCTTCTAAGGAGCTGTTTGCACACTACGTAACCGGAACTATCGACACACCTGAGAAATTCCAAGAACGCCGTGGTCATCTCGCCGAACGAGAATGGGCAAGAATGAAAGGGAATGACTCTTTAGAGTGCCGTAACTGTCATGAATTTGATTATATGGATTTCTCACAGCAAGGTTCTCGTAGCGCAAAACAGCACTCTACAGCGCTTGCTAATGGTGAAAAAACTTGTGTTGATTGCCACAAAGGCATCGCCCACAAACTTCCAGATATGGAAGGTGTAGAAGGCTGGCAATAAGGAGCACGGTATGAGTACATTTGAATCTGTAATTTGGCACGTACTGGGCTATAGCGCGATGCCAGTGATCATTTTATCAGGCTTTGCTGTGGTTGCAGCAATTTGTATCTGGATGCTATCAATGGGTAAAGACAAAGAGCTCGATTGATAAAACTGATCAAACAAAAAGCCAGCCCATATAGATGTGGCTGGCTTTTTTTATGCTCAAACCTATTTAGTGGTTAGCAAGAATGGCTCTTACCGCTTCTAAATCTTCTGGTGTATCAACCCCAGCCGCCGGTGCTTCTTTAGCAACCGCAACATGAATCTTTTCACCATACCAAAGCACTCGCAATTGCTCTAAACATTCAATCTTCTCTAGCGCACTTGGCTGCCAGTTGATGTATGTATTAATAAAACCAGCACGATATGCATAAATACCAATATGACGCAGTAACGGTTGAGCAACCGTATTATTGTTAGCGAAATTATCACGGTCCCATGGAATAGTTGCACGACTAAAATACATGGCGTAGCCATCTTTATCTGTCAGAACTTTTACTGCATTAGGATTAAACACTTCCGCTTCATCTGTTATTTCTACGGCTAATGTTGCCATCGGCGCTTGGCTATTCGCTAAGTTATCCGCGACTTGAGCGATAATTGTCGGTGGGATTAATGGCTCATCCCCTTGCACATTAACGATAATTTGATCATCAGCAATGCCCATTAATTTAACCACTTCAGCCAAACGTTCTGTGCCTGATTCATGATCAGGAGATGTCATACAAACTTGTGCGCCAAATGCTTTTGCCGCTTTTTCTACCCGCTCATCATCCGTTGCGATAATGACATTATCAGCACCAGCTTGAATTGACTGTTCGTAAACCCACTGAATCATTGGTTTACCAGCAATGTCAGCCAATGGTTTACCTGGCAAGCGTGTCGATTGGTAGCGAGCTGGAATAACAACCGTAAACGACATTATCTGCCCTCATCCATGCTCATAGTACGTGCTTCTGGCTCAAGCAGTACCGGAATACCTTCTTTAATCGGATAAGCAAGACGGTCTGCCTTACAAATCAACTCTTGGTTATCTTTGTCATAAGTCAGTTTGCTTTTGCATACTGGGCACGCAACGATTTCAAGCAGACGGTGATCCATAATGTTCCTTTGTTTGTTTAATTCGTTCTAAGATACGGTTTTCATCATGTTGTGAGAAGCTGGCAGAAACAGGCAAATACCACCAATTTTCCTCAGCGCACTCGGTACATTTAACCGCGTCTTTTTCTGTCATAATGAGATGTTTACCACGAGAAGCTAGCTCTGCCAATTGTGATAATTGAAAATCTTGGTGATCCGCAAAACCTTGGCAATGTATAGGCTCAGCACCTAATTGCTTTAATGTATTGAAAAATCTTGGCGGGTGACCAATGCCAGCCATCGCAACCAACTGTTTCAGTTGACTGACAGGCATTTGCTCACGCGTTTTCAGGTTAACGGCTAAGCTCGGTTGTAACGTCATCGCCGCTTCATTGTCCTGAGCTTTACCACCATTGGTAATGATAAAATCGACTTCTTTTAAGCGTTCAAGCCCTTCACGCAACGGTCCCAACGGGATCAGTTGCTGGTTGCCAAAGCGACGCTTACCATCTACCACAGCAAACTCAATATCGCGTTCTAATGCGTAATGCTGCAAACCATCATCTGTGATGATTATATCTACACCTAATGGTAACAATGCTTGTACCGCTTTGCCTCGTACAGGGTCAACCGCAACTGGGGCTTTGGTGCGCTTATAAATCAGCTTGGGTTCATCACCACAATGGGAGGTTGACGTTAGATCATCAACCAATAGAGGGTAGCTTGGTGCCTTCGCGCCATAACCACGAGAGACAACACCCGGTGTGTACCCTAGCGCTTGCAGCTTTTCAACCAACCAAATAACCACGGGTGTTTTACCATTGCCGCCAGCCGTTATATTACCAACGACAATCACAGGAACAGGCGCACGATAAGCTTGTTTTTTCCCCGTTTGGTAGCTTTGACGCCGTGAGCGGCTGATCATACCAAACAGTTTACTCAGTGGCCACAAAAGCGGCCACAGCAAGTATTTCAAAGGATGGTTTTCAAACCAGATTTTCTCAACCACGGATTAGCCACCAAATTGAATTCGATGCAATTGGGAGTATGCACCGTCAGGGATGGCAATAAGCTCTTGGTGGCTACCACGCTCAATAATTTCACCTTCATCAACCACTAATATTTGATCGGCTTTCTCAATGGTTGATAGTCGGTGAGCAATCACCAGTACCGTTTTGTCTTTTTGCAGTTCATCCAACGCGGCTTGAATCGCTTTTTCAGATTCAGTATCCAGCGCAGATGTCGCCTCATCCAAAATCAAGACTGGGGCATCACGCAACAATGCTCGAGCAATGGCGATACGCTGACGCTGACCGCCAGAAAGGCTCGCACCATTTTCACCAATCACCGTATCCAAACCGTCATCCATCTTATCGATAAAGTCCATTGCATGGGCTAGTCGAGCGGCATGCTCAATTTGTTCACGGCTGTACTTTTCAGTCGCAGCGTAAGCAATATTATTAGCGATAGTGTCATTGAATAGGTGCACGTTTTGCGACACTAGCGCAAAGTGACGACGAAGATTTGATAGCTTGTAATCACGCACATCATGTTCATCTAGGCTAATCGAGCCAGAGTCAACATCATAGAAGCGGGTAAACAAGTTCGCAATGGTACTTTTACCAGAGCCTGAACGCCCAACCAATGCCAAGGTTTTACCTTGTGGAATGGTAAAGGAAACATTTGAAAGTGCAGGCTTCTCTTTACCTTGGTAGGTGAACGTCACCTCTTTCACTTCAACGTCACCTCGTGCAGCATTGGTTTCAAACTTGCCATTGTCTTGTTCTGTTTCGAGATCCATCAAAGCAAACAGTGTTTGGCTAGCCGCCATACCACGTTGGAAGTCTGAGGTGACATTCGTCAGTGCTTTTAGCGGACGCATCAAACCAAACATCGCTGAAAATACAACCGTGAACGTACCTGGAGTCAACGTCTCACGAATTGAATCTACACTCGCAAGGAATAACACTGTCACTAACGCAACCGAAGCAATAAGCTGAATCACAGGGTTAGCAATCGCCTGTGCGCCAACTAGCTTCATTGATTGTTGACGCATTTTGTTGCTCACCGCATCAAAGCGCCCACGCTCAACGTCTTGACCACCGTAGCTTAAAACCACTTTGTGACCTTTAAGCATTTGCTCAGCAGATGAAGTAACATGCCCCATCGCCTCTTGCATGTTCTTTGATACTTTTCTAAAACGCTTAGAAACAAAGCCTATTGCCCACGCCACGATTGGCGCAACAACGATCAATACAAGCGACAACTCCCAACTATTCCAGAACATCAGAGTCAGCAAGCCAATAATGCTCGCACCTTCACGTACAATACTCACTAACGCTCGGCTCGTTGCCCCCGCAACTTGCTCTGAATCATAGGTAATACGTGAGAGCAAACCACCAGTCGACTCTTTGTCGAAATAGGCCACCGGCATGTGCATAAATTGGTTGAATATGCTACGACGCATTTCCATCACCACATTGCCTGAAACCCAACTTAAACAGTAAGTTGATACAAAGCCGCTCAAGCCTCGCACAATCATCATACCAAAGATGATAAATGGTAGAATACTCAGGAAATTAGACTCAATGTCACCAAAACCTTCGTCTAAAAGAGGTTTTAGTAAAGAGACCATATAAGTATCAGCGACAGCATTAATAACAAGTGCGACAACTGCCACACCCAAACCTAATTTGTATAAACGAATATACGCCCACAAGCGTTGGAAGGTTTGCCAGGTAGTTTCATCTTGATCAAGAGACATAGAATTGCTTTATTCTTTTTTCAATATTGACACTATTCTACTCGCTTCCGCAGCATCTGCCTATACCAAGCCAGCCCTTTCCCCCTGCGGATAGTGGCAATGCGGAAGTTTTGTTGTTGGAACAGTAAACTGGTCTGCCCCTCTTGCCCAGTTTCTAACCATTGTGCACCATGATCTATATATCGTTGCTTTACTGTAGGGTTAGGCAAAATCCAGCGACCTTGATAAGCAGTAGAAGCAATAGCGACTTTGGCATCAACGGCTTTAACGAAGCGAGGTAGCGAAGAGCTTTTACTACCGTGATGAGGGACTAGCACCACATCCGCTTTTAATTGCTCAGCATCTCTCACCAATATCCACTCTGCAATTGCTTCAACATCTCCAGTGAGCAATACACTCTGCTTATCACGGTCTATGATTCGTATTACACAAGAATGCGGATTATAAGCGCGAGATACGATATTTGGAGGCCAAATAATTTCAAACGTGAGTTGTTGCCACTGCCAACGCTCACCTTTAATACAAGGTATAAACGACTCATTGTTGTTTAGCCTTGCTTGGCTAGATACTACCGTTGCTGAAGGCCAGTTTTGGAGCAGATCTTTTAAGCCACCAGCGTGGTCGTTGTCAAAGTGGCTAATGATGATGGTATCAAGAGTCAGACCTCGCGAATGTAGGTACGGCGTAATAACGTTTTTGGCGTAACTCCCTTGCTCCCAAGAGGCGCCGGTATCATAGACAATGGCTTTGCCGTTTTTTTCAACCACAACCGCTAAACCATGCCCAACATCGAGCACTTCTAACCGCCAGTCAAAGTCATCTCGACGCATGGTAAATGTCAACACAACAAACAGAAGTGTCACAACAAAAACACGCGACTCAATGATTGGGCGCATCAAACACCAAACAGCCAAAAATAACAACAGTGATGCCAAGCCAACAGGTAACGGTACCCAGGCAAATTGACTAAGATGTGTCGAGCTGGTCACCGGAAGTAAACTAAGATCAGCAAGAAAATAGAGCGAAGTGGCAAGTTGAGGAAGCATTGGAACCAATGCTGTTGTCGCTAACAACAAAGGGATAACGCATACGCTAAACCACGGGACAAACAACACATTATAAATCAGCGTCCCTAAGCCAATGCCATAAAACAGTAACGCCACAATTGGGCTCATTAAAACGACTAAGCCTAACTGGAGCAATAAAGATTGTTTTAGCTTAGAGCCTTGCCCCAAAGATAACGACAAGATGAAAAATAAAATGGCCACAGCATACACCGATAACCAAAAGCTATTTGAATAAACAGCAAAAGGATCATAGAGCAACAAACTGGCGAGCATCAAAAGCCATTTAAAACGGTAACTTGAATTGATTCTCATCAATTGAAAGCTGACGAATATAAGGAGAAGAATCAGTGCTCGTTGAGTGGGAAGTGAAAAACCAGATAACCATGCATAAGCGCACGCACAGAGTATGGCAATTGCGATCGGCATCCATACGATTTTAACGCCTAAACGAAACAACTGAAATCCAAGCAACCAACCAAAGCCAAACGCTATACCAATGTGTAAGCCAGAAATAGCCACCAAATGGCTTAAACCACTTTGCTGCAATCGAGCCCACTGTTCCTTTTCAATATAGCTGCGCTCGCCAGAGCTTAAAGCGATAATTAAACCGCGGTGTTCTAAACCTTGCGTCAATCCGAGCATTCGCGAAAACAGTTCTTGTCGCCACGAAAGATGGCTTTGGATAATAAACGAACTGTCGCGCTTAACGGTCACCTGCCCCACAACTCGCTGGCTAATGGCGAACTTTTCCTTGTCAAAACCAACAGCATTAAGAGAACCAATTATAGGTTTGAGTTTGACCTGTGCCGTGACTTGGTTTCCCAACTCAAGGGGATAAGGAGCGGTGAGATAGACCCTTGGGCGTGAAAAATAACCTATTTCATTACCATTAATTGATCTAATCACGGCTATCCCTTGAAAGCCGTGATTTATTGGTTTAAAAAGACTGTCAACTTCGGCATTTATGATAAAATCCGAACCGGCATTGAACAGGGTGTTCGTTTGATGGCGCGTTAGATTGCCGCTCGCTATCACGATGAAAAGCGCAGCGATAAGCCCACAGCCCCATCTAAGCCATCTAAACTTAAAGCTAAGCAAGAGCCAGACTAGGCATGGAACTGACCAAAACCACTGCGGCAGCTGTAACCAGTGAGGAGTGGTTATGATGAGTATTGCGAACGACGACAACGTCCAATAATTAACAAAGAGAGTCATATTCCCTTATGCCAAGAAAATTTATAAAACGCTTTATGCCTGACCACGAAGTAATAAAACGTCAAAAGGCACTAAAGGTTTTTGGCAACGTGCTTTATAACCCTAACCTATGGTGTCTTAACCGACGCTCAGCCGCTGGTGCTTTTGCGGTAGGGTTATTCATGGCCTTTGTTCCGTTACCAAGTCAAATGATTATGTCAGCTGGGCTTGCCATCCTATGTGGTGTCAATTTACCCCTATCCGTTGCGCTAGTATGGGTAAGTAACCCTATTACCATGCCGGTACTGTTTTACTTCGCCTATAAGGTTGGGGCTTGGGTTATGCATATTCCGCCACAGCCATTTCACTTTGAGCTGTCTTGGGACTTCATCCTGCATCAGATGAGTACCATTGGTCCTCCGTTCCTGCTCGGCTGCATGATTTGCGGTGTTACCTCTGCAATGGCAGGATATTTCGGTATCAAAGGACTGTGGCGCTATTCTGTTGTACGCAGTTGGCAAAAGCGTCGTTCAAGATAATACGCCTTGATTTATCTATCCAATGAAGAACTTAAAGATGGATTATCGCTCGGACAACTGAGTAATATGAGTGAAGAACAAGTATGAAAAAAGGACCAATTGGTCCTTTTTTCATCTCTTAAATTTATTAGCGTTGAGCTTACTTCGAACTCAGTACTGCCGCAGGGTTGAGTTGGCTAGCCCGAGATGCGGGATACCACGTGGCCAATAAACTCAGAATAATTGCCGTCGATGAAACTAAAACCACATCTCCCATTAGCACCTGTGATGGTAAGAAGTCGACAAAGTAAATATCACCAGACAAAAACTGATGTCCAACTAAAGATTCTAGCCCTTTAATAATACTGGTCAGATTGAATGCCACTAACACCCCAAACACACTGCCGACCACACTGCCTAACACACCAGAGAACACGCCTTGCCAAACAAAAATTCGCTTAACTAAACCATCGGTCGCGCCCATCGTTCGTAATATAGCAATTTCAGCTGCGCGATCTTTTACCGCCATCATCAGTGTTGACACAATATTAAAGCTTGCCACCCCAATCACCAGTACCATCACCAAATACATAATAGTGCGAACCATTTGGATATCTCGGTGCAAGAAGCCATACTTCTGCTGCCAACTACGTAGGTAAACATACTCACTGAGTGTATTACCCGCTTCACGCACAATTTGGCGCGCATCTAACACGTCGGTAACACGCACTGAAACACCTGTCACGCCGTCACCCAACTTAGCATAAGCTTGTGCATCTTGGAGCGGCACTAAGGCGAGGCTGTGGTCAATTTGTCCATTAAGCTTAAGTAACCCTGCAATACGCACTCGCACACGCTTAGGCGTTTGCACTTGGCTAGTGCCACCGGTCGATGGGATCATCAGCGTAAGGTAGTCACCTTGTTTGGCATTGAGTAAATCCGCGACACCTTGACCAAGAATGACCTGCTTTTCACCCGCGCGGAAATTTTGCCAACTTTCGCTATCAATAAACTGGCTTAAGTTAGATACTGATGCTTCTTTGCTCGGATCAATACCGCGCACTTCTATCGCTTTTAAATGCTGTCCACGCTCAGCCAAAGCCGTCAACTTAACATAGGGCGCTGCGGCTTCAATTTTTGGATGCTTTTCAACTTGGTCAATAACTTGCTGCCATTGTTGAATCGGTGCTTTAACCCCTTCAAACTCACCATGAGCTATCACAGATAACACGCGGTCTTTCAGCTCGCGCTCAAAGCCATTCATTGCCGACAAACCAATGATGATCACCGCCACACCAACCGCAATACCAATGGTGGATGAAAGCGAGATAAACGACACCATTTTGTTACGCTGCCTTGCTCGGCTAAACCGTCGACCAATAAAAAGAGAAAGTGACGAAAACACTAAGCTTCCTCCACATCAACCAATAAACCATCTCGCATATGCAGTTGGCGATCCATCTTCCCAGCAAGCTCACCATCATGAGTCACCACTAAAAATGCGGTTCCCGACTCACGATTTAACTCACGCATCAAATCATAAATAGCCAATGCCGTTTTATGGTCTAGGTTACCGGTCGGTTCATCGGCTAACACTAAATCAGGGTTATTCACCAACGCGCGAGCAATCGCGACACGTTGACGCTCACCACCAGACAGCTCAGATGGTCGGTGTTCAACGCGATGAGACAACCCAACTTTATCCAACAATGCTTGTGCTTTTTGCTTAGCTTCGACCACTTTCATGCCACCAATCAGCAATGGCATTGCCACATTCTCGAGCGCGCTAAAATCTGCCAACAAATGATGAAACTGATATATAAAACCTAAATGGCGATTACGTAACTTAGCTTGTTTATTCGAACTGAGCTTCGCTAGGTCTTGCCCTAAAAATGTCACTTGACCATTACTGGCGTCATCCAAAGCTCCGAGTACATGCAGAAGTGTGCTTTTACCCGAACCTGAAGTGCCAATAATAGAAGCCAATTCTCCACGCTTTAGCTCGAAGCTGACGCCTTTTAATACTTGAGTCTCCAGTGCACCTTCATGGTAAATTTTGGTCACATCACGACACTGTAGTAAATCACTCATATCTTAATGCCTCAGCAGGTTTTACAGATGATGCTCGGTAGGAAGGAAATAGGGTTGCAAGTAGGCTGAGCATCACAGCTAAAGTCACTACAACCATAATTTGAATTGGGTTAATCACAACCGGAAGCGAGCCGCCCATAGAGAACAAGGCAATCCCCGCACTCTCCATCAAATTGTTGAGGTTACTGGCGAGTAATACACCCAAAACACCACCAATACAGGCGCCGACAACACCGCTGCTGGCACCTTGTACCATAAAGATGGTCATCACCTGCTTGTCTGTCATGCCTTGAGTTTTGAGAATCGCCACTTCAGACTGCTTCTCCATCACCACCATGATCAGCGCAGAGATAATATTAAATGCGGCAACACCAACAATCAGTCCCAACATTAAGCCCATCATGTTCTTCTCCATGCGCACTGCTTGGAAAAGCTCACCACGCTGATCACGCCAATCTTGCCATTGCCAACCTTCAGGTAATGGTTGCTGGCTCATCTCACCAACAACAAATGGGTCGTTGAAGAATAGACGCCATCCCGTCATGGTCTGCTTGTTAAAACGAAGCAAGCGTGCAGCGTCATCAATGTGCGTTAGCATCAACTGACCATCAACATCAGAACCCGTATTGTAAATACCAGCGACGGTAAAAATGCGTTGACTTGGAATACGACCTAATGGCGTAAATTGGCTAGCACTGGTAACCATTAAGCGAACTTTGTCACCGGGGGCAATATCCATTGAACGTGCTAATGTGCTACCCACAAAAACTTGATAGGCACCTGCTTTAAGATTAGATAGACGACCAGCAATCACATGCTGCTCAATCGGGTCATGCTCGTTTGGCTCAATACCAATCAACAAACCAGCACTCAGTTGTTTCGCACTTTGGATTACCGCCTCACTTTGCACAATCGGCTCTGGATGAGCGGCAGTCGACATCGCTTGAATAAATTCTGGTGCTTGCTCAGTTCGCGGGGTTTTACCATCATGTTGGGAAACGATAGCTTGAGGAAGAACACCGAGAATGCGTCCTTTTAACTGCCCTTCAAAGCCATTCATAACCGAAAGCACGGTAATTAACGACATCACACCAATAGTGATACCAGCGGTGGACATATAAGAAACAAATCGGCTGAACCTGTCACCGGAACGCCCTCTAAGGTAACGTAATCCGATATAGGTCGACACTGGATGAAACATAAATAAAACCAAAACCTATCAATGGCGAATACTGTAACGGTAAATTTAGGAGGCTGATAGCCCTAAATTGCCATTTCGCGGTTAAAATGAGTAATTAAGTCAGCCATTAACAATGACATACCTTGATTAGTTGGTGTGTATGACGATAATCAGAACATCAATAGAAGGAAAAGTTCATGTCTGACCAAGAATACTTCACTGTTCATCACCAAATGACTGTCAATGTCGAACCCTTGGCTAGCGATTTTGCTTATCCAACCTTCGCTCTGTTTGAAGATGAAATTCCAGCTCCATTTTTAGTGGCAAGTGAGTTTAGCTCACTGGACCAATTAAATGACGCCGCACGCGCTGAACTAAAATCGAACGATTTCAAACACGTCATTAATCTACTAGATACGCAAAATGCAAAACTGAATCTTCTGCTAACCTTTATGTTATCACAGCAGGATGATGCCACTTTTCGTCATCAAACGATTTCATTTGGTGCAAGCCAGCTTAACTATCATGCAGCTCAGCCTTTAAATGTAGGTCAAAAAGTGCGAGTGAAGCTGTTTCTTGACCATCCCGCAGCTGCAATTTACTGCTATGGGTCAGTATTTAACTGCACAAATGAAGATGAACAATATACGATTTCAGTAAAATACGACCTGTTGCGCGACTTAGACCAAGACTTACTGATAAAGGCTGCGTTATATCAGCAACAAAAACTACTTCGTCAACGCTCACTGAATCGCGAAAAATAAATAAAGACATGTCAAAACCATCATTACTCAAGCTTATTAACCCAACAGGTGCCGGTGATAAAAAACACATCGGTAACTTGCCGGGCTCAGCGCTCGCGCTCGCCATTGCAGAGTTGGCAGAGCAACACAGTGGTCATACGTTATTAGCCACACCAGACCCACAAAGTGCGCTGAAACTGCTACAAGAGCTAGAACAGTTTTCTAGCCAAAGCGTCACCCTGTTCCCTGATTGGGAAACACTGCCATACGATAATTTCTCCCCTCATCAGGAAATTATTTCTGAGCGTATTGCTCGCCTTTATCAACTGCCTACGCAGGATGATGGCATTACTATTGTACCGATTAGTACCTTGCTGCAACGTCAGTCACCACGTGATTACTTGATGCAACATACACTAATGGTAAAAACGGGCGATCTGTTCTCGCTTGAAAAGCTGCGTCTGCAATTAGAAAAGTCGGGTTACCGTCACGCCGATCAGGTTTTTGGCCCTGGTGAATATGCAAGCCGTGGTTCAATCATCGACCTTTTCCCGATGGGTTCAAACGATCCTTATCGCATCGATTTCTTCGATGATGAAATTGACACCATTCGTACTTTCGACCCTGAGAACCAACGCTCGATCGAAGATGTGAGTGAAATTCGCTTATTACCTGCACATGAATTCCCAACCTCTGAAACGGCAATCGAAGATTTCCGTATTCGCTGGCGTCAGCGCTTTGAGGCGCGTCGCGAGCCCGAGTCGGTCTACATGCAAGTCAGTAAAGGTACGTGGCCTGCAGGCATAGAGTACTGGCAACCACTCTTTTTTGAACAGACAGAAACTCTGTTCGATTATATCTCAGACAACACTCAGCTAATCAGCGTAGGTGATATTGAAACCGCGATAGACACCTTCTTAACTGACGTTGACTACCGCTACGATCAACGCAAGGTTGACCCGCTACGCCCTCTTCTGCCGCCAACCGAATTGTGGCTTAAGAAAGATGAGCTATTTAGCCAGTTTAAAAACTTGCCACAAGCTCTGCTTTCCATTGACCCGATAAGCGAAAAGCAAGGGCGCATGAACCCAAACATCTCAGCGCTACCGGAGCTTAAAGTTCAACACCAGAACAAAGAACCGATGTCTGCGCTGCGACAGTTCAATGAAACCTACCAAGGTAAAATTATCTTCTCGGTAGAGTCGGAAGGTCGACGTGAAGCGTTATTAGAGTTGTTGCAACGCATCAAACTGCGCCCGGTCGAGTGTGAAAGCTTCTGCGATGCCTTAGCGCATAAGGATAAGTTCACTTTAGTACTCGGCGCTGCAGAGCATGGCTTCCTCTATGGCGACGAACAGATCGCCTTTATCTGTGAAAGTGATTTACTTGGCGATCGGGTAATTCAACGCCGCCGTAAAGACCGCAAAACCACCAATAGCGATGCGGTGATCCGCAACTTAGCCGAACTCAAAGCAGGACAACCAGTCGTTCACATCGACCACGGTATTGGTCGCTACCTTGGGCTACAAACCCTTGAAGCTGGTGGCATGCTCACCGAATACGTGACGCTTGAATATCAAAACGAAGCCAAACTTTACGTACCTGTCGCCTCACTTAACCTGATAAGCCGTTACTCAGGTGGTGCAGAAGAGAGCGCACCACTGCATAAACTAGGTGGTGAAGCTTGGACCAAAGCACGCCGTAAAGCCGCAGAAAAAGTCCGAGATGTTGCCGCAGAGCTATTGGATGTTTACGCTAAGCGTGAGCTAAAACCAGGCTATAAATTTGCCCTAGATCGAGGGCAATACGCTACGTTTAAATCCGGCTTCCCGTTTGAAGAAACCGACGACCAGTCAATGGCAATTAACGCGGTAATGTCAGACATGTGCCAAGCCAAAGCCATGGACCGCCTTGTGTGTGGTGACGTAGGCTTTGGTAAAACAGAAGTAGCCATGCGCGCTGCATTTGTCGCAACAGACAATGCCAAACAGGTAGCTGTATTGGTGCCTACCACCCTACTTGCCCAGCAGCATTTCGAAAACTTCCGCGACCGTTTTGCCAACTTACCGATCCGTGTTGAAGTACTCTCTCGCTTTAAAACCGCCAAAGAGCAAAAAGTGGTGATGCAAGATATCGCTGACGGCAAGGTAGATTTGGTTGTAGGTACGCACAAGCTACTTTCTAGCGATATCGTCTTTAAAGATCTTGGTTTATTGATTGTCGATGAGGAACACCGCTTCGGTGTTCGTCAAAAAGAGAAAATGAAAGCGATGCGTGCCGATGTCGATATTCTGACTCTAACCGCAACCCCAATTCCTCGTACGTTGAATATGGCGATGAGTGGCATGCGCGACTTATCGATTATTGCCACCCCACCAGCGCGCCGATTGGCAATCAAAACCTTTGTTCGCCAACGAGAAGACGCTGCCATTCGTGAAGCAGTATTACGTGAAGTCATGCGTGGTGGTCAGGTTTATTTCCTGCACAATCAAGTGGATACAATCGAGAAAACCGCAGCAGATCTTGAAAAGCTGATTCCTGAAGCACGTATCACCGTCGCTCATGGACAGATGCGAGAGCGCGAGTTGGAAAAAGTGATGAATGATTTCTATCATCAGCGCTTTAACTTGTTGGTCTGTACCACCATCATCGAAACGGGTATCGATGTACCAACCGCCAACACCATTATTATGGATCGTGCCGATCACCTTGGCTTAGCTCAGTTGCACCAATTGCGTGGTCGTGTGGGTCGTTCGCATCACCAAGCGTATGCCTATCTACTGACTCCACATCCAAAAGCGATGACCAAAGATGCGATTAAGCGATTAGATGCTATTGCGTCACTTGAAGATCTTGGCGCAGGCTTTACACTTGCGACTCACGATTTAGAAATTCGCGGTGCCGGTGAATTACTGGGCGATGAGCAAAGTGGGCAAATCCAATCCATCGGTTTCAATTTGTATATGGAAATGCTTGAGCAGGCTGTAGAGGCGCTAAAAGAAGGTAAAGAACCATCACTCGATGATCTACTGCGTGAGCAAACCGAAGTAGAGATGCGCATTCCTGCATTACTACCGGAAGACTATATTCCTGATGTGAATACTCGCCTATCGATGTATAAACAGATAGCGAGTGTAAGCGACAAAGATGAGTTGGACGGCTTGAAGATCGAACTGATCGATCGATTTGGCTTGCTACCAGATGCAACCAAGAATTTACTTTCTGTTGCAGAGTTGAAGCTTTCAGCCGCTAATTTGAAAGTGAAGAAAATTGAAGCCCATGACAAGGGCGGATATATTGAGTTCTATCCTGATGCTGACATTAACCCTATGTATTTAGTTACACTGTTGCAATCTCAGCCTAAAAAATTCGCAATGGAAGGGCCAACTAAGTTTAAGTTTACGCTACCATTAGTCGATAGGCGTCAAAGAATTCAGTTTGTTACTGACATGCTGGCAGAATTCCAGCAAAATTTATTACCAAAACAAAACTAAGCATTCCGGGTGGTGTCACCCGTATATGGAGATGTAATGAAAAAGCTGATCCCACTGCTTCTCTTCTTCGTTGCGCTGCCAAGTTGGGCGCAGCGACAATTTGATATAGAAGTGATCATTTTTAAACGTGCAGTGGATGCAGAGCAAGTGACCGAGTCATGGCCAAATACTCTGCCTGAAATTAATATGGAAAAAGTGGGTAGCTTTGCTGACAGCAATTACCGCGCTCGTAAAGGCGTACAAATGCTGTCTCGTGCAAACTACCAACTTGATGACGAAGCGCAAAAACTGCGTAATCATGCTGGCTTCCAGGTGCTCATGCATAAAGCATGGCGTCAGGGTGATAAAGGACGTCTATCTGCACCGATATTCCATATCACCGCAGGTAAGAACTACTCAGGTCAGTTCAATCGTGATGGTTCGCCAGTTGGTTCTTCCCACAATGAATCTGTCATTGAAGGAGTAAGCGAGCAAACTATTCCGGGTCCACTTTATGAATTAGACGGCAAACTGCAAATTTATGTCGAGCACTATTTGTACGCCGATGTTCAGCTTGATCTTAAAGAGCCAAGTGTTCGTGATGTCGTTCTTGAAGATCGCCAAGTGGATATTACTCAACAGACACCGCTCGGTGGCAACGATACAGTTCAAGTAGGTTTGATGACTGAAGTCACACCTACGGTGCATACTGAGGAGTTCTTGAAGAGCTACCGTATGGATCAAAAACGTCGTATGCGCAGTAGTGAAACACACTTCCTAGACCACCCTCTTATGGGCATGATCATTCAGGTACGTCGTGTAGAGTAAGTACGCTTACTTTTATTGCTTAACATCTTATAATTCTAAGCGCCTAGTCATCGACTGGGCGTTTCTATTTGTAATACCGACCGCTTACCGTTTTCACTCTCCTCTTTGCCAATTCAATTTCTGTTGTAACGTCAATCACTACTATATACTTTGTATTCAATAACTAGCTGCCCGTAGACGACATGAGCCCAGACTATCAAATAATTACCAGTGAATTTGTATTGCGCCTTGTTGATGCCGAAGAGAGTGAGGCTTTACAACAACTTGTTACCCGCTCTCCTAGCCTGCATCAATGGGTTGAATGGTGCCACGCCGATTTTTCAGTCAATGAGGCCGATCGCTTCATTCTCGCGACACGTCTAAATTGGGTAAAATCTGACGCGTATGGTTTTGGCATTTTCCGCCGTAGTGACGACGCGCTCGTTGGGATGGTAGCGATTAATGAGCTTTACCAAACCTTTAATATGGCGAGTTTAGGTTATTGGCTTGCGGATGAGTATCAACATCAAGGTTATGCCCGTAAAGCACTGCTGGCGTTGTGTGAGTTCTGCTTTGATATTCTCAAACTGACTCGGCTTGAAATAGTTTGTGACCCCGACAATCTAGCAAGTC
>ERZ794982.175-NODE-175-length-18902-cov-4.830212_pt1 | contig 18902 bp, 20 predicted proteins | sample MGYA00433071_ERZ794982 | MGnify/ENA primary metagenome ERZ794982 (study PRJEB30140, sample SAMN00862574) | bioreactor metagenome | study: EMG produced TPA metagenomics assembly of the Bioreactor inoculated with sediment Metagenome (bioreactor metagenome)...
CTCTTTCTAATGCTGTGAAGCATAAATCCCTAAAAAAACAAATAAGTCCTCCTACTTGTTAGGCGGGCGTTTGACTTTTTCGTTCTCTACACAAAGTTGTTAGGGTGCGCGCGGTTGTGTGCACTGGTTTCTACTATATAACTAACAGACTTATCCACAAAAAAACATCTGTGGATAACTTGGTGGGTAACCTAAAAATGGCTTCTAAAAAACTTAATCCTAAAAGATCTTTGTTTGAATGCTAGTCACAAATTTTGTTGGTTAACAATGTAACTGTATGATTTATATGTATTTACCATATTGGCAAGCGTTTGCTGTGGTAAAATAATAGATCATTAACTTAAAATGCATTGATCCTAGTCATTTATTGCTGTTGTGATTAACTTTCATTTACTTATCAATTTGTCCCCGCTATGCGTTTTTTTTCCACATTGACAAATTGAGAAGCAAATCAAATATCCAGCACGCAAAGTTGGCAAGAATTATGCGTCTCTAGGTAAGCCCTTTTGAACGATTCTAATTAATCGCTCACGCTTTATCTCTATTCTGCTTTTTTCTTTAGCTTGTATGAGTTGTTGGTTGATAGCCCAATCGATGTGTTCATCAAGTACGCTTGATAATCCTTTACGCTTTTCGAGTGAATCTATCGTGATTTGAGAGAAAGGTGCATTGCCCATCGCAATAGAAAGATTTCTTAGCCATTGTAGATGCCCAATACGGCGAATGGCAGAACCTTCCATATTTTTAAGAAAAGTACTTTCATCCCAACTAAACAGCTCGACTAGATCAGGTTCAACTAATGATGAACGGCGATGAAAATCATTTTGCTTCGTGAGATCGGAAAAACGATTCCATGGGCATACCAGTTGGCAGTCATCACAGCCATAGATTCGATTGCCCATCGCTTTGCGATACTCCACAGGGATAACACCATCATATTCAATAGTTAAGTATGAGATGCATTTGCGCGCATCAATGATGCCATCTTCGACAATGGCATTGGTTGGGCAAGAGGTGATGCAGGCTTTGCATGAGCCACATTGATCTTCGCTTGGCGTGTCGACTGGAAGAGGTAGATCGATAAGCAGTTCTCCAAGAAAGAACCACGAACCGCACTCTTTATCAAGAATCAGTGAATGTTTACCTGACCAACCTAAGCCCGCTTTTTGCGCCAAAGGGCGCTCTAGTATTGGTGCGGAATCGACAAAAGGGCGATAGTTGAGCTGCTCAACCTCTTTCTCTATCAATTGCCCAAGCTTTTTAAGTTGATTACGAATAAGCTTGTGGTAGTCACGTCCTAATGCGTAGCGGCTGATGTAGGCATGATTAGGGTTACTCAGGTTAGCGGCGAATTGCGCTTCAGGTGGAAGATAGTTCATACGAACACTGATCACTCGCACTGTTCCCGGCAATAATTCGGCAGGGCGAGCACGCATCATTCCATGGCGAGCCATCCAATCCATACTGCCGTGGTAACCAGCATCAAGCCACTTTTGTAGCTCTGCTTCATGTTCTCGCAAGTCTACATCGCAGATGCCAACTTTTTGGAAGCCAAGTTCTTTGGCCCAAATTTTGATTTTATCTGCCAGTTCTTGATAGTTCATGCTAGCGTTACTCAAACAAAAGGGGGCGGGATCTTACAAGATCTTAAGAGCGGGATCTAGCTATCGATTATTCATACGATAGCGATTATTTTCTTTTAACTTACATAAGAGCTCTTGTCTCTCAATTCCAACCCAGTTTACTATTCCAGTTGTTTTGATTTTTATATAGTCACCTTAGAGAAGCATAGTCATGAACACGAAACAATTTGTCCTACCCGATGAACAAGCAACCATTCAACTAGGGGCGGCTTTGGCAGGCGTATGTACGCAACAAACCACGATCTACTTACATGGTGATCTTGGTGCGGGTAAAACGACATTTAGCCGTGGTTTTGTGCGTGCGTTAGGGCATCAAGGGAATGTTAAAAGCCCGACTTACACCTTAGTGGAGCCTTATCAACTTGCTCAATGGCAGGTATACCACTTTGACCTATATCGCTTAGCGGACCCTGAAGAGCTAGAATTTATGGGTATTCGTGACTACTTTACTTCAGATGCGATCTGTTTAGTGGAGTGGCCTGAAAAAGGAACTGGGTTATTGCCAGGAGCTGATCTAGATATTGATATGCGCTACAACGGTGAGCAAAGAATTGCTCAAGTCACTGCTAATAATGAATATGGAATTCGTCTTCTAGACCAGTTGGAGTTATGTTGAACTTTCACTCTTTACGTGCCTTCACCCTTTGTATTGCATTCGCTTTATCGCTAATTTCAACGTCTTCATGGGCTAATGCACTAGAAAGCCTACGAGTATGGCCATCGCCAGATGAGACTCGTGTGGTTATTGATCTTAAATCTGAAGCGCAGTACAGCTACTTCACATTGTCGAGTCCTGAGCGTCTTGTTGTTGATCTAAAAGAGACTCAATTAAAGACCAAGTTACCTCTGAATGTGACTGGAAGCCCCGTGCTGCGTAAAATTCGTAAAAGCACACCACCGAACTCAAACTCTTATCGATTGGTTTTTGAGTTAGCCAAGAAAACCCCAATTCAGCTGTTCAAGTTGGCGCCAACACCGGGCGGTCAATATGGTCATCGTTTAGTGGTGGATATTGGTCATGGTGGCAGCAAGGCTGCACCTGCCGTTTCAGCGCCGAGTGCAACTCAAGTGAGTCGTGATGCTTCACAGTTGTTGGGTACTGCAGACATTGTCGTGGCGCTGGATGCGGGGCATGGTGGTGAAGACCCAGGCTCTATTGGTCCAACACGTAAATATGAAAAACACGCCACACTGGCGATTTCAAAGAAGGTTGCCGATCAGATCAATGCGATTCCAGGTATGAAAGCGGTACTGACTCGACGTGGTGATTACTTTGTTAACCTCAACAAACGTTCTGAGATAGCGCGAAAGAACAAAGCGCATTTGCTGGTTTCTATTCACGCAGATGCCTTTCACTCACCGAAGCCAAGAGGTGGTTCGGTATTTGTCTTGAATACACGTCGAGCTAATACTGAAATTGCTCGTTGGGTTGAGAATCACGAGGAACAGTCTCAGTTATTGGGTGGGGCGGGGGAAGTACTGGCGAAAAACAACAATGATAAGAATGTGAGTCAGACCTTATTGGATCTGCAATTTAGCCATTCTCAAAAAGAAGGCTATAAAGTCGCGAAGAAAATCCTAGGTGAAATGAGCCGTTCTGGCGTTAGGCTTCATAAGAAAGAGCCCGTCAATGCAAGTTTGGCGGTGTTAAAATCGCCGGATATTCCTTCAGTGTTGGTTGAGACTGGTTTTATTTCCAACCCAACAGAAGAAAGGTTGCTTTTCCAACGTAGTCACCAAGATAAACTAGCGCGCGCTCTAGCGAAATCGATAGTGAAGTACTTTGAAGAAAACCCACCAGAAGGGACGCTTTTCGCTAATCGTGGTAAGAGTATCAAACACAAAGTATCGCGTGGTGAGTCGCTCTCTGTGATTGCCAAGAAGTATGGTTCGTCGACTAAAGCCATCATGCAGGCGAATAAGCTGAAAAGTTCTGCTCTATCGATCGGTCAAATGCTGACAATTCCAGGAGCTAATGCATCTGTGGTGGTGCCAAAAGCAAGTAACCCAGTAGAAACCAAGATTATTACTCACGTGGTACAGAAGGGCGAATACTTAGGTAAGATTGCTGCGAAGTACAAAGTGCCGGTGTCGGACATTAAGCGTGAGAATAAATTGCGCTCCGATACCTTGAAGTTGGGACAGAAACTCAAAATTACGGTAAGTCTAAAAGATCAGCCACTACGTAAACATAAAGTTCAGCGTGGTGAGTTCTTAGGTAAGATTGCGAGAAAATATGGCATCAGCGTAGACAGTTTACGTCGAGCGAATAACTTGAAATCGGATCAACTCGCCGTTGGTCAGACACTTATCATTCCTCATAACTAGTTGGCGAAATCGATATGGCGATTAAAATTCTACCCGCTCGACTGGCGAACCAAATAGCAGCAGGGGAGGTGGTTGAAAGACCGGCTTCTGTTGTCAAAGAGTTGGTGGAAAACAGTTTAGACTCAGGCGCCACGCGCATCGATATTGATATCGACAAAGGCGGTGCGAAATTGATCCGCGTTCGAGACAATGGCAAAGGGATTGTCAAAGATGAACTTGGTTTGGCGTTAAGCCGCCATGCCACTTCCAAAATCCACACTTTAGATGATCTCGAAGCGATCATGAGTTTGGGCTTTCGTGGTGAAGCGCTTGCCAGTATTAGTTCGGTTTCTCGGCTGACGATAACCTCTCGTCCGGCGACTCAAGAGCAAGCATGGGCTGCGCAGAGTGAAGGGCGAGATATGGCTGTGAAACTGCTGCCAGCGGCGCACCCAATTGGTACTTCTGTTGAAGTGCTAGATCTGTTTTTTAATACCCCAGCTCGGCGTAAATTTCTGCGCACCGAAAAGACTGAGTTTGCCCATATTGATGAGTTGATCAAACGGATCGCGTTAAGCCGCTTTGACGTCACCATCAATCTTCGCCATAACAGTAAACTGGTTAAGCAATATCGCGCAGCGAAAACCGAAGCTCAGGCTGAAAAGCGTATTGCTGCCGTGTGCGGTAATAGCTTTGTGCGTAACATGCTTAAAATCGAATTAGAGCACCAAGGCTTGAAGCTGCACGGTTGGATCACCACACCAGATGGTGCACGTCAGCAGAGTGATTTGCAGTATTGCTATGTAAACGGTCGTATGATGCGCGATAAGCTGATCAACCATGCGATTCGTCAAAGCTATCAAACCAGTTTGCGCCCCGAACAATTTGCTACCTACGTACTCTTTATTGATATTGACCCTCATCAAGTGGATGTCAATGTTCACCCAGCTAAACATGAAGTGCGTTTTCATCAAGCTCGTTTAGTGCATGACTTCATTTATCAAGCGTTGGCAGATGCCTTAGCGCAGAGCTTACATATTGATAAGCCCGTGGTGAATGCCTCTGCATTTCATAGCGCTGTTGACCCTTCGTTACAAGAGCAAGCAAGCGTAAACACTCTACCTTCCGAAGTTGATACTTATCCTGTACCTGATCAGGTTTACCAAGCGATTGAACGGGTGCCTCACTACCCGGGAAGAGCGGGTGAGACAAGTGAAAGTCGCAGCCAAGTGCGGGAGAAGGCTCCGCGCAATGATTGGGTTGAAAGCCGTGGAGAACCGCGAGCAAAAAATAATGAGCGGTACGGGCAACCTTCCCCTTCTAAGCAGGAAGTCGCGGTTTACCAAAAGCTGATGCAAACGCCAGAAATACCGCCAATGAACCGCTCATTGATGGATAATTCGTCTGTAACCAAAACCGTGAGTTCGACAGCATCAGACTTACCGCCAATCACTTCTCTTGGCAAAGCGATATGTATGGCTTCAGGTCAATATGTCGTGATGGGCGATAAGACAGGCGCCCACCTTGTATCGCTTGTAAAAGCTGAATGGTTAAGAGTTTATGGACAGCTTCAAGCCAATCAGGAAGCCTTAAAAAGCCAACCTCTGTTGGTACCTTTGTCATTAAAAGTGGACAGCAAACAAACTAAGGTGGTCGAAGATCATCAGGCGAAATTTACCCAATTAGGCATTGAGCTTAAATTTCGCAATTCACAGTCGTTAATGGTGATGGGTGTTCCACAGCCATTACGACAACAAAATTTACAACAGGTGATACCAGATCTGTTATCTTACGCGGCTTCTTTGACCCAGCAGAATAAAGGTCATGGTGGTGAGAACTTTGAACTATTAGCCTTGTCAAAATGGCTAGCGGATCAAGTGATTTCGGTGAAAAACGACTACACTTTGTCCGAAGCGATCCAAATCATCGCCGAAGTCGAAATGCTCTGGCAAGGGCAGCTACCTTTGCATGATACACAGTTTGTGAAACCGATTGATTTTTCTGCGACGATTGCAGCTTTTAACTTATGAATAAAGAATTACCACTAGCCCTATTTTTAATGGGACCAACAGCGTCAGGTAAAACGGATCTTGCGATTCGCCTCCGCCAGAGATACCCAGTAGAAATTATCTCGGTAGATTCAGCGTTGATCTACAAGGGGATGGATATCGGCACCGCTAAGCCAGATGCAGATGAGTTAGCGCTTGCTCCCCATCGACTGATCGATATTTTGGATCCTACCGAGTCATATTCAGCAGCCGACTTTCGTCGCGATGCACTACGTGAGATGAATGAGATTGTTTCACAGGGCAAAATACCGCTTTTGGTCGGCGGTACCATGCTGTATTACAAAGCATTATTGGAAGGTCTATCACCTCTTCCTGCTGCAAATCCTGAAATACGTAAGCAGATCGAACAAGAGGCGTTGACTCTCGGTTGGGACGTACTGCACGATCAGTTACGTGAGGTCGATCCCGTTTCCGCTGAACGTATACACCGTAATGATCCACAAAGATTGTCTAGGGCGTTGGAAGTTTATCGAATTTCAGGTAAAACTCTTACTGAGTTAACAAAAACCAAAGGTGAAAGCCTGCCGTTTAATGTTAAGCAGTTTGCGATAGCTCCCAAGGATAGGGCTGAGCTCCACCGTCGTATTGAGCTTCGCTTTGAAAAAATGGTGGATGCGGGTTTTGAAGAAGAGATGCGTGCGTTATACGCTCGCGATGATCTTCATCCGGATCTTCCGTCGATTCGTTGTGTAGGATATCGACAAATGTGGGATTATTTGGATGGGAATTGCAGTAAAGAGGAAGCGGTTTTCCGTGGGATCTGTGCAACCCGCCAATTGGCCAAGCGACAAATTACCTGGTTACGCAGCTGGGATAATTTAACTTGGTTAGATAGTGAAAACATTGAACAAGCACTCGAAACTGTTTCAAATGCCGTGGCATCTGATAGTTCAAGCTGTGTATAATGTGTTCGCTTTTGCGTGAATGTGCCCTGTAAAGGATCTGTTACTTGAATTTTGTGGTATTTACCGCCATAACAGTAATTCAGGGTTTTTAATTCGTTTAGCTCAGATGTAACAAAACTCTGTTGCAATAAACCGCTAGCTAAATAACTAAAACAAAATTACAAAATAAGGAAAATAAAAATGGCTAAGGGGCAATCTCTACAAGACCCATTCTTGAACGCTCTCCGTCGTGAGCGTATTCCAGTGTCTATCTACCTTGTGAACGGAATTAAGCTTCAAGGTCAGATCGAATCTTTTGACCAATTCGTGATCCTACTGAAGAATACAGTTAACCAAATGGTTTACAAGCATGCAATCTCAACGGTTGTGCCTGCTCGCCCAGTAAGCCACCACAGTGGTGATCGCCCACAAAATGGTGATCGTCCATCAGAGAAATCGGAAGATTAATCTCTGATTACAACAAGTTTTACACTGAGGAGTTGATGCTTGTTTGACCGTTATGAAGCCGGTGAGCGAGCCGTACTTGTTCATATCAACTTCACGAAAGAAGGGGAGTGGGAAGATCTCAATGAGTTTGAGATGTTGGTATCTTCAGCTGGCGTATCTTCGTTACAAGTCGTAACAGGAAGTCGTCAGTCTCCACTCCCGAAATACTATGTCGGTGAGGGTAAAGCTCAGGAAATCGCGCAAATTGTGCAATCAACTGACGCGGATATTGTGATTTTTAATCACGCCCTCTCTCCTGCCCAAGAACGTAACCTTGAAGCTCTTTGTCAATGTCGAGTTGTCGACCGTACTGGTCTGATCCTTGATATTTTTGCACAACGTGCTCGAACCCATGAAGGTAAACTGCAAGTTGAGCTTGCTCAGCTTCGACATATCTCAACGCGATTGATTCGTGGTTGGACTCACCTTGAAAGACAAAAAGGTGGTATTGGTTTGAGGGGACCAGGTGAAACTCAGTTAGAGACAGACAGACGTCTTCTACGTGAACGCATTAAAGCTATTTTGCGCCGTTTGGACAAAGTAGCACGACAACGTGAACAAGGTCGTCGAGCAAGAAATCGAGCAGAAATTCCAACCATCTCTTTGGTTGGTTATACCAACGCAGGGAAATCCACCCTGTTTAATAGAATTACTGAAGCTGGCGTATACGCGGCAGATCAATTATTTGCTACATTGGATCCTACATTACGTAAGATTGAGTTAGATGATGTTGGTCCTGCAATACTGGCTGATACCGTAGGTTTTATTCGACATCTACCTCACGACTTGGTAGCGGCGTTTAAAGCTACACTGCAAGAGACACAAGAAGCTGACATTTTGTTACATGTTGTTGATGCCAGTGATGATCGTTTTCGTGAGAACATGCAGGCTGTGCATGAGGTACTCGAAGAGATAGATGCCCATGAGGTTCCTTCCTTAGTTGTCATGAACAAAATTGATAACATGGAAGGTCAGAAGCCGCGTATTGAGCGTGATGAGGAAGGTGTTCCTCGTGCGGTTTGGGTATCGGCAATGGAAGGTCTCGGTATTGAACTTTTGTTTACTGCTTTGACTGAGCGTTTAGCCAGCCAAATGGTGCAATACCAATTGTGTATTACGCCACAGTATCAAGGTCGATTACGTAGTACATTCTTCCAAATGAAGTGTATTCAGCAAGAAGAGTATGATCAAGACGGTAACTTGTTGATAAATGTTCGCATGCAACAGGTGGATTGGTCTAGACTTGAAAAAAGAGAAGGGGCAGTTTTACGTGACTTTATAGTTACTTAAATGACTGCTACAGTATAACGTCATATCAAATGATGGAGCTTTCTAATGGCGTGGAATGAGCCTGGTAATAATAACGGCGACAATGGCCGCGATAAAGACCCTTGGGGTAATAACAATCGCGGTAACAAAGGTGGCCGTGATCAAGGACCGCCAGACTTAGACGAAGTCTTCAATAAACTGAGTCAAAAGCTGGGTGGAAAGTTAGGTGGGAAGGGTGGTAAAGGCCCAACTATCGGTGGCGGCGGAGCACTGGGTTTTGGTGTTATTGCTGCAATTGCGGTAGCGATCTGGTTCTTTGCCGGTTTCTACACGATAGGCGAAGCCGAGCGCGGTGTTGTTCTTCGACTAGGAAAATACGATCGTGTGGTCGATCCTGGTCTTAACTGGCGTCCTCGTTTTATCGATGAAGTAACTGCTGTAAACGTTCAAGCGATTCGATCGCTACGTGCATCAGGTACCATGCTAACTAAAGATGAAAACGTTGTGACTGTTGGTATGGACGTTCAGTATCGTGTCGCTGATCCATATAAATATTTATTCCGTGTAACGAACGCTGATGACAGTTTGCGTCAAGCAACTGATTCAGCTCTGCGTGCGGTAATTGGTGACTCACTGATGGATAGTATTCTAACCAGCGGTCGTCAGCAAATTCGTCAAAGCACTCAAGAAACATTAAACAGCATTATTGATAATTACGATATGGGTTTAGTGGTTGTAGACGTCAACTTCCAATCTGCTCGTCCACCTGAGCAAGTTAAAGATGCGTTTGATGATGCAATTGCAGCGCGTGAGGATGCAGAACGTTTTGAGCGTGAAGCAGAAGCTTACCGCAATGACATTTTACCAAAAGCAACAGGTCGAGCTGAGCGTTTGAAGAAAGAAGCATTGGGTTACTCTGAACGCGTCGTCAATGAAGCGCTTGGTCAAGTTGCTCAGTTTGAAAAACTACTTCCTGAATATCAAGCAGAACCAAAGGTTACTCGTGACCGTCTGTACTTAGATACAATGGAAGAAGTGTATTCAAACACATCGAAAGTGCTGATTGATTCAGAATCAAGTGGTAACCTTCTTTATCTACCAATTGATAAATTGGCGGGTGAAGGTAATAACACTCAAACAAAACGTAGCACGAAGTCATCGTCTACTTACGACAAAATTGAACTTGAGTCTCAGCGTTCAGAAACTAAATCAGAGACTTCAACTCGTTCATCTGATTCGCGCCAAGGGAGATACTAATAATGCGTAAGTTAATGATCCCTGTATTGGTCGTAGCCTTAGTTCTGATGCTCATGTCGCTATTCGTGATCCCTGAAGGGGAGCGCGGCATCGTGATTCGTTTTGGGCGTGTATTGAAAGACAACAATGAGATTGCTCGTATCTACGAGCCGGGTTTGCATTTCAAAATGCCAATGTTTGACAGTGTGAAAACGCTAGATGCTCGAATTCAAACAATGGATGGTCGTTCAGATCGCTTTGTAACCTCTGAGAAAAAAGACGTTATCATCGATACGTACGTTAAATGGCGTATTGAAGACTTCGGTCAATTTTACCTTGCAACAGGTGGTGGTAATACACTCACTGCTGAAACCCTGTTGGAACGTAAAGTGACAGACTTACTTCGTTCTGAGATTGGTTCACGTGAAATCAAGCAGATTGTTTCTGGTCCACGTAATGACGAGGTATTACCTGCTGAGGATGATACCGATATTATCACGACGGAAGCGATAAAAGAGGCGTTAGAAATTGATGGTGAACGTGATGTCATCATGTCGAATGTACTCAACGGTACTCGTCAAAGCGCAATGGATGACTTAGGTGTAGAAGTTTTTGATTTCCGTATGAAAAAAATCAACTTGCCTGATAACATCAGTGATTCAATCTACAAGCGTATGCGAGCAGAGCGTGAATCAGTAGCGCGAAAATTCCGTTCACAAGGTCGTGAGAAAGCAGAAGTTATCCGCGCTCAAGCTGAGCTTGAAGTGGCAACAACACTTGCTGTAGCGGATAGAACGGCTCGGGTGACCCGTGGTAATGCCGATGCTAAATCTGCGAAAATTTACTCAGATGCGTACAGCAAAGATCCTGAATTTTTCAGCTTCTTACGTTCTTTAAGAGCGTATGAGAAATCATTTAGCGACAAGAGTGATATCCTAGTTCTTGATCCGAAGAGTGAGTTCTTCCAGTACATGAATAACGCTAAAGGTGCTGCTGCACAATAAGCGGTTGTATTAATGCGAAAGGCTCCTGTTAGGAGCCTTTTTTTTTACTAGAGAGTGGTACGCTATAATGTCGAATTCAATTTGGTTAGCGATAGGCTTAGTGCTAATCGTTGAAGGGTTAGGCCCTTTAGTCGCCCCTAATGGTTGGCGTAATATGGTTGCAGAATTGAGTCAACAGCCAGACGCTCAATTGAGACGAATTGGTGGCTGTTTAGTCGTTGCTGGGGCCGTTATCGCTTACTGTTTTGCCTAACAACTCCCCACCACAGTGATTAGTAATGTGGTGGTGGTGTTTCTTCTGATGGATCGGCTAAGTTAGAGGTATCCATATTCTTCACTTTGCCTACCATATATTTCATCTGATCTTGCATTTTGGTGATCAGAAGCTGCTGTTGGCTTAGCGCATCGTTAAGTGAATCAATGGTTTGCTCTTGGAAAGCAATTTGACATTCAAGGTCGTTGATACGGTTTTCTAATTCGATGATCTGCTTTTCTGTCATGGTCTTAATCTATTTTCCAAGCTTGAGCGATGCCAGCAGAAGTGCCAGTGACCACTCGGCTCTGATTGTCGAAGGCTGCATCATACACTACTGCTCGTGGAGGACGAGCATCTTTTAAAGGCTCAACTTCAAATCCCTCAATGCGTTTACCTGTCTGAGTATTCCACACCATCACGCGGCTTGAAGGGGTGCCTGTAATTAGCCGTTGCCCATCATCAGAGAAGCGTGCAGTAGAGAAAATGAGCTGGCGTGAAAAGCTACTTAACCGAGAGATCGGCTCTCCTTGAACTAAATCCCACACCATTGCCTGATTGCCGCCATCAGAAGTAAATCCATATTGACCATCACGATGTAGCGCAACACGTACCACGCGCTGTTCATGCTCAAAGGTGTGTAAAATTTGTCCGGTATTAGTGTCCCAAAGGTAAGCGTTGTAATCGTTACCTCCAGTGAGTGCAAAGCGACCATTCGGCGCTAGCGCAACGGAATTGACTTTTTCTCTGTGGGCAAGGAACTCTAGACGACGTCCGGTGACTAAATTGACATAAATCGCTTTACCATTGGATAACCCGAGCAGTATCTGCTCACCGTTGTTAGCAATGTCGACATCACGAATGGTGCCGTCAGAGATGGACCAAAGCCCTTCGGCTTGTGTCCAAGCTAAATCCCAAACAGCGAAGTTGACTTGACTAGCTGTTATTGCATAGCGACCGTTATCAGAAATTCGAATACGAGAAACAATACTGGCTTGCTGGTCTTGCGGCCCAAGGTCTGCAAGTTTTTGAGATTCATAAAGATCCCACAATACAAGTTGGTGTTCTTTGGAGTAAAGTAAAGCGAAACGAGCATCACGGCTTAATGCGAGGCTACTGGTGCCTTTGGGCTCGAGATTCCAACGTTGATCATTGGAATCAGAGAAAAAGCAGCCATTTAACGCTATGATGACAAAAGCACAGCAAAGAGTGTTAAAAAATATTCGCATTAAGTTCCAAATATCCACTTGGTTTTCATTAATTTGAAAGCATATTGGGTATATTGGTACATCAAGTAGATGCACACCAGTTTTTATTCAATATTTGTGCACAACGGCAAATGCCATCAATTGGAGAGTTCAATGAAATCAATATTTAAAGTGTCACTGCTTGCGGCAACTGTCATGCTAGCGGTTGGCTGCCAAAAAGAAGAAGAGCCGAAAAAAGAAGTGGCGCCTGCAGCAGAGCAAGTACAAGCAGAAAAAGCGGTTCACTTTAAAACAGAAGATGACAAAGCGGCATACGCAATTGGTGCATCATTTGCTAACTACCTTTCTCAAAGTATTGAAAAACCGAAAGAGATTGGTATTGATCTGAAAAAAGAGCTAGTGCTTCAAGGTATTGAAGATGTGTTTACTGACAAAGCCGCTCTAAACGAAGATGAAATTCGTGCAGCTCTTGAAGGGCTAGATAAGCGTGTTGCAGAAACAATGCAAAACCAAGCGGTAGAAAAAGCGGCTGCAAGCAAGAAAGTTGGTGAAGACTTCCGCGCGGAATTCGCTAAACAAGAGGGTGTTAAAACCACAGATTCTGGTTTGATGTATCAAGTACTAACAGCGGCTGATGGCGAAAAACCAAAAGAGACAGACACCGTAGAAGTACACTACAAAGGTACGTTGACGGATGGTACTCAGTTCGATAGCTCATACGACCGTGGTCAAACTGCTACATTCCCTCTAAACCGTGTTATTCCAGGCTGGACGGAAGGCGTACAGTTAATGCCTGTAGGTTCTAAATTTAAGTTTGTTATCCCACCAGAGCTTGCGTACGGCGAACAAGACACGCCAAGCATTCCTGCAAACTCAACACTTGTATTTGAAGTTGAGCTAATTGGTATTGATAACGGTGAGCAAGCGGCGCAATAAGCTAACTCATTGACTTATAAAGGCTCGGTTTTCCGAGCCTTTTCTTTTTTGTACGACAGGAGATCTGCTCGAAAGTCAGAATGAATGCAAGTGATTGCATTTAATTTGCGTATTCAAAGCTCATCATTTTTTTGTCCTAAATCACTAGTTAGTCTTATAGCTTGGTATTATCTTCAAAATTTCTGATAAACTTACGTCAATTTGTTGATTAATCGCTCGAAGGCTAAAGATAGTGACGACCACTGAAACCTTAAATATGGATATGTTGCTCGAAATGGAATCCGTCAACGTGATGCCATTCAGTGAGCACGATAAAATCATACTAAAATCTTATGAAGCGGTAGTTGATGGAATAGCCAGTTTGATTGGTCCATTCTGCGAAATCGTACTTCATTCTTTGGAAGATCTTAATACCTCGGCAATCAAAATAGCCAACGGTGAGAACACGGGGCGCCAAGTTGGCTCGCCAATCACCGATTTGGCGTTAAGAATGCTGAAAGACATTGAAGGTTCTGAGCGTAATTTCTCACGTTCCTACTTCACTCGCGCCAAAGGTGGCGTGTTGATGAAGTCGATTACAGTGGCGATTCGCAACGGTGAAAACCGAGTGATTGGTCTACTGTGTGTCAATGTCAACTTAGATGCGCCATTTTCACAAGTTCTGCAATCCTTCATGCCCACGCAAGAAGCCAAAGATGCTGCTTCGTCCGTTAACTTTGCTAGCGATGTTGAAGAGCTGGTGGATCAAACGGTTGAACGCACGATTGAAGAGATTAACGCAGACAAGTCAGTATCGAATAATACTAAGAATCGCCAGATCGTCATGGAACTCTACGACAAAGGTATCTTCGATATTAAAGATGCGATCAACCGAGTGGCAGACCGATTGAATATTTCAAAGCACACCGTCTATCTTTATATTCGTCAGCGTAAAACAGAGGATGACGAGAGGTGTCTTTAACATACACTTTAGTAGTTAATGGCTCGGTATACGGCAGTCAATCTGCTCGTAGTGCCTACCAGTTTGCCAGTGCATTGATAGCAAAAGGACACACTCTGGTGAGCGTGTTTTTCTATCAAGATGGTGTGACTAATGGCACCTGTCTAAGTGCGCCTGCGAACGATGAATTTGATTTAACTAAAGCATGGCAAACGATGGCTAAGCTGCATGATGTGCGTCTGGAAACCTGCGTTGCTGCGGCATTACGTCGTGGCATTGTCAGCCAAGAAGAGGCCGCGCAGCACGGACTTACCCAGTGCAATCTAGCTGAAGGATTCCACCAAGCTGGTTTGGGCAGTTTGGCTGAGGCGATGTTAATTCAAGATCGAGTGGTGCAATTTTGAGCCAGTTAATGTATCTATTTCGTAGCTCTCCTCATTCGACATCCTCTGGACGTGAAGGTGTGGATGCTCTATTAGCTGCCTCGGCTTATTGCGAAGATATCAGCGTCATTTTTATTGGTGATGGTGTTTATCAACTGTTGCAAGGTCAACAGCCGAGCGAAATTTTAAGTAAAGATTATGCACCGATGCTTAAGCTGTTTGATCTTTATGATATCGAACAGGTGTATGTTTGTACGTCATCACTTGAACAAAGAGGATTGGCGCAAGCTGATTTGGTGATTGCTGCTGAACGTTTGAGTGAACAAGCCATACAAGATAAATTACATCAAGCAGGCAAGTTGTTGTCTTTTTAAGAGTGACTTATGCTTCATATCGTAAAATCCCTCACCGCATTGAATGAGTTAGTTGCACTACATAAAGATGGCGACCAAGTGCTATTGATTGAAGACGCGGTTTACGCCTGTAATGCACAGCATCCAATCTTTCCTATACTTAAGGAGTTGAAGGTGTGTGTACTGATTGCTGACCTACAAGCTCGCGGTATTCAAAACCGTGTTAGCCCATCTTGTCGTCAAATAACTTATGCAGATTTCGTCGATCTGACTGTGGAGCAAAATAATTCCTTAACTTGGAATTAGTCTCTACAGCCCTATTAATGGTAGGGAGAAGTGTTATCGCTATCTCGAAGGTTAAAAAAGATCTGTATATTTCTTGACACACCTCTCACTGCTGAATAGAATTTTGCGTCCCTATATTACCTATGGTGATTAGGGATAGATTTTTCACAAAGCTTACTTTCAAGTAATTCAGGAGCTAGTTAATGGCAACTATTAACCAGTTGGTTCGCAAGCCTCGTGCTAAGCAAGTTGTTAAAAGCAACGTGCCAGCACTAGAAGCGTGCCCACAAAAACGTGGTGTATGTACTCGTGTTTACACTACTACACCTAAAAAACCTAACTCAGCACTTCGTAAAGTTTGTCGTGTACGTCTGACAAATGGTTTCGAAGTTACATCGTACATTGGCGGTGAAGGTCACAACCTTCAAGAGCACAGTGTTGTACTAATCCGTGGCGGTCGTGTAAAAGACCTTCCGGGTGTACGTTACCACACTGTTCGCGGCGCACTTGACTGTGCTGGCGTAAACGACCGTAAACAAGGTCGTTCTAAGTACGGTGTGAAACGTCCTAAGTCTTAATGGAATCCGTTAAGTAAGGCCAAACACTAAAATATTTAATTTTTGAAGAAACTGAAAAGTTTTGGATAACCTGAAAAAGACAACGGAGAATATCCATGCCACGTCGTCGCGTTATTGGTCAGCGTAAGATCCTTCCAGATCCAAAATTCAAATCTGAATTGCTGGCAAAATTCGTTAACATCCTTATGGTTGACGGTAAAAAATCTACTGCAGAGAAAATTGTTTACACTGCACTAGACACTATGGCTGAGAAATCTGGTAAAGATCACTTAGCTGTATTTGAAGAAGCTCTTGAAAACATTCGTCCAACGGTAGAAGTTAAATCTCGCCGTGTGGGTGGTTCAACTTACCAAGTGCCAGTAGAAGTACGTCCGGTTCGCCGTAACGCACTTGCTATGCGTTGGGTTGTTGAAGCTGCGCGTAAGCGTGGTGAAAAATCTATGGCTGCACGCCTAGCTGCTGAAATGCTAGACGCGTCAGAAAACAAAGGTACTGCGGTTAAGAAACGTGAAGACGTTCACCGCATGGCTGATGCTAACAAAGCATTCGCTCATTACCGCTGGTAATACCTTTCAGTGCAGCGGGGATCCCTGCTGCACTTCTTTAGTTCCTATGCGTATGCTAGGAACTATTGCTATATCTAGGGCTTGAGTTTTTTCTACCTTCCCCTTGGCGATAGCAATAGTCCCTAAGTTTAAGAGGATTCAACCGTGGCCCGTAAAACTCCTATTGAGCGCTACCGTAATATTGGTATCTGTGCGCACGTAGATGCTGGTAAAACAACCACAACTGAACGCATTCTGTTCTACACAGGCCTTTCTCACAAAATCGGCGAAGTTCACGATGGTGCTGCCACCATGGACTGGATGGAGCAGGAGCAAGAGCGTGGTATCACGATCACATCTGCTGCGACTACTACCTTCTGGCGTGGTATGGAAGCGCAATTCCAAGATCATCGCATAAACATCATTGATACCCCTGGACACGTAGACTTTACTATTGAAGTCGAGCGTTCTCTTCGTGTGCTTGATGGTGCTGTTGTTGTATTTTGTGGTTCATCTGGTGTTGAACCTCAGTCTGAAACTGTATGGCGTCAGGCGGACAAGTACCACGTTCCTCGTATGGTATTTGTTAACAAGATGGACCGCACAGGAGCTGACTTCTTACGCGTAGTCGACCAAATTAAAAATCGTCTTGGTGCGAACCCGGTTCCTATCCAACTAAACGTTGGTGCAGAAGAAGAGTTCAAAGGTGTTATCGACCTCATCAAGATGAAAATGATCAACTGGAACGAAGCCGATCAGGGCATGTCGTTTTCATACGAAGAGATTCCAGCTGACATGCAAGAGCTTGCCGAAGAATGGCGCATGAACCTAGTTGAAGCAGCAGCTGAAGCTAGTGAAGAGCTGATGGATAAGTACCTTGAAGAAGGCGAACTAACAGAAGTAGAGATCAAACAAGCTCTACGTACTCGTACACTAAATAACGAAATCGTACTGGCGACTTGTGGTAGTGCGTTTAAAAATAAAGGTGTGCAGGCTGTTCTAGACGCTGTGGTTGAATACTTACCATCACCTATTGATGTTCCTGCTATCAAAGGCATCGATGACAATGGTAAAGACGTTGAGCGTCACGCTGACGATAACGAACCGTTTTCTGCTTTAGCATTTAAAATCGCAACGGACCCATTTGTGGGTACGCTAACCTTCATGCGCGTTTATTCTGGTGTGGTAAATACCGGTGATACGGTTTACAACTCGGTAAAAGAAAAACGTGAGCGCTTTGGTCGTATCGTACAGATGCATGCTAACAAGCGTGAAGAAGTGAAAGAAATTCGTGCGGGTGATATTGCCGCTGCAATCGGTCTAAAAGACGTAACTACAGGTGAAACTCTGTGTGATCAGAACCATAAAGTGATTCTAGAACGCATGGAATTCCCTGAACCAGTTATTCAGATTGTAGTTGAGCCTCGCTCGCAAGCAGACCAAGATAAAATGGCTATTGCCCTAGGTAAACTAGCGGCAGAAGATCCATCTTTCCGCGTTGAAACGGATAACGAAACAGGTCAGACTCTGATCTCTGGTATGGGTGAACTTCACCTTGATATCATCGTTGACCGTATGAAGCGTGAATTCAGCGTTGATTGTAACGTTGGTAAACCTCAGGTTGCTTACCGTGAAACCATTCGTGGTTCTACGGAAGTTGAAGGCAAGTTCGTTCGCCAATCTGGCGGTCGTGGTCAATACGGTCATGTATGGATCAAACTTGAGCCTTCTGAACTGGGTGAAGGTTTTGTCTTTGTTGATGAGATTGTGGGTGGTGCTGTACCTAAAGAGTATATTAGCTCTGTAGGTAAAGGTATCGAAGAGCAAATGAATAGTGGTGTACTTGCTGGTTATCCTGTTTTGGATATCAAAGCGACCCTATTTGATGGTTCTTACCATGATGTCGATTCAAGTGAAGTGGCGTTTAAGATCGCCGGTTCAATGGCATTCAGGAAAGGCTCGCTTGAAGCGAATCCAGTCATTCTTGAGCCGATGATGAAAGTAGAAGTAACCACTCCTGAAGATTGGATGGGTGATGTTGTAGGTGATTTAAACCGTCGCCGCGGCATGATCGAAGGTATGGATGAAGGCAACGCTGGTCTTAAGATCATCCGAGCTCAAGTACCACTATCTCAAATGTTTGGTTATGCAACAGACCTACGTTCTGCAACTCAAGGTCGCGCCTCATACTCTATGGAGTTTCATGAGTACGCAGAAGTACCGAAGAACTTTGCAGATGCAATCATTGCAGAGCGTGGTTACTAATCGGTCGAATTGTTTGCAAAAAAAGTCAGCGACTTTTTTAAAGATCAATACGTCCAAATATTGCGCTGACGAACATTGGCGCATAAAATAGCAAATTCTGGCGCGTCGAGATCAATACTGATCACGGCGAATCATAACTAGGAAGGAACACGATCGTGTCTAAAGAAAAATTTGAACGCGTTAAACCGCACGTAAACGTTGGTACTATCGGCCACGTTGACCACGGTAAAACAACTC
>ERZ794982.177-NODE-177-length-18752-cov-5.091245_pt1 | contig 18752 bp, 19 predicted proteins | sample MGYA00433071_ERZ794982 | MGnify/ENA primary metagenome ERZ794982 (study PRJEB30140, sample SAMN00862574) | bioreactor metagenome | study: EMG produced TPA metagenomics assembly of the Bioreactor inoculated with sediment Metagenome (bioreactor metagenome)...
GCGAGCTTCTGGCAATACCGAAGTGGGTCAAAACGTCGTGCACAAAGCGAAAGACGCAATTAGCCGCCTTGCTAGCGACATTGAAAGTACCGGTCAAGTGGTTGGGCAACTTGCCTCAACAACACAAGAGATCGGTTCTATTTTGGATGTGATCCGCGATATCTCAGAGCAAACAAACCTACTCGCATTGAACGCTGCGATTGAAGCTGCCCGTGCTGGTGAACAAGGGCGTGGCTTTGCCGTTGTTGCTGATGAAGTGCGTAACTTAGCGAGCCGCACGGCGGATTCGACTGAAGAGATTCAAAAAATGATCAACCAACTTCAAAGCGATGCTAAAGATGCCGTCACCGCGATGGCAACTGGAAAATCACTAACCAATGAAGGCGTAAGTTCTGCTGATGAAGCGGTGGAAGCACTGATCAACATCTCTAATCGTATCCATGATATTTCAGATCGAAACACACAAGTCGCAACCGCAACGGAAGAGCAATCGACTGTGGTTCATACCATCAACCACAACATTGAAGAAATTAATGCGATTAACGTCGCGACCACAGGGACAGCCGAAGAACTCGCTCTCGCCAGTTCAGAGCTAAAAGAGCTTTCTCAACGCTTAGATAATTTAGTCGGTAGCTTTAAGCTATAACTCGTATCATATAATAAAGCCCCGCAATCGCGGGGCTTTATTATATGAGAAACACTTAGCGCTAGAACTGTACGCTCACAACAAATTAGTCACACTGACAATCCGCTGCACAGACTCGTTTTTTAACCCCAAGCAACGTTTGCTCTGACAGGTAAAAATTCGCAAATATGCCCTCAAAATCTTCTGGTACTGAGCGGGTCATCAACCCAGTATCAAGTAATGCTTGTTGCCATGCTTGTACCTTAGGGAAGCCATCCAGCATATCAACACAGCTGTGCCGCTTAACGATATGCGCACGATGCAGAAGAGGCAACCAAGCAATATCGACATTGCTGAGCTGCGTTCCCTTAAAATACGGACCATCAGCCAACTGCTTCTCTACTTTAGCAAATGCCTTTTGCAGGTTATTTAGTCGCTCGCTGAATAGCACTTCATCACCACTGCGCATTGTGCTGCACTGAACAAGGTAGTGCTTAGAACCAAGGTAACTCCATGCTCGATCTAATGCGCGTTGCTCGTTGCTAATCCCTTGCTCAAGCGCACCGTACTCGTCTTCGATATATTCAATTATCGCGTCCGACTCAAACAACGCCGTACCACTTTCAGTGACTAGCAGCGGAACTTGTCCATTCGGTGAGATATCCAAAAACCACTGAGGTTTGTCACTCAAATTAATAAATTCAATCTCATAAGGGATTTGTTTTGCTTCAAGTGCTGCTGTAACACGTTGGACAAATGGGCAAATTTTAAAACTAACAACTTTGATCATCTTTCATCTCTCTATCTAGATGCGCTACCACGTTAATTTGGTTTCGCTTACATACCTAAGACGGTGTGTAAAATAGAAAGACGAAAATAATTCGATAAAAATCGAAATTTATTCTAAACCTTGTTTTGATGAGACCCAATTTTCATCAAACCTAGCGAATCTCGAAACAAAATTAGCAACGAGAACACCCTTTCGATTTTTGCTGATAATCGATCACATTACCCTGTTTGTCTAAAGTCAGATCGCAGCACTCTTCAAACAATTTCTTCAGCTCGGTGCGGCTTTTTTGTACGCGAGATTTAAGCGTTGAATAACTGACCCCTTGTTGCGCAGCAAGCTCTTTTTGGCTCATGCCATCAAGCTCAACACTACCGAGCAGGTTCGCACTCGCCTCTGGCAATGCCTGAATAAACGGCGCAATGCAACTCGTCAGCTCTTGTTCAACACTCACCGCCGTTTGCTCAAACCACAAGTCTTCAGCTTGCAATGTTTGGTCTCGTTGAGAGCGTGCGCGTTTGCGATAAAAGTCAATGATAGTACGCTGAGCAAGTTGATACAGCCAAGCTTTCACACTCGACTCATTTTGCACATCGGACAAGCTTTGGTAGGTCTTCAATAAGATCTCTTGCTGCAGGTCTTCCACATCCGCTTCATTGGCGACTTTACTGTGAAAAAATGCTTTTAACGAATGTTGATATTGACGCCATACTTCATCGAGGCTGAGCGAGTTATTGGCATTCTTCATCAGCGCAGCATTCCGCTTGTAGAAAACCAATCACACCCTCTAGGCACTGATATTCTGCAACACAATAAAGAGTTCGCCCTTCACGACGTTGGCTGATCAAACCTGCCGAAGCAAGACTGGCAATATGGTGGGAAAGTGTTGAGCCCGGAATATCCAGTTGCTCTTGCAAACCGCCCACAGCAATGCCTTGATAACCCGCCTTCACCACGCTTTTATAAATGGATAAACGCGTTGTATGACCTAATTCTTTTAGTGCTTTCGCTACCGCTTCGAGTTCCATAACTCTCTCCAACCTTGTATATATTTCCAAAATAATCGAAGTATTCTAAAAATGCAATCTTCTCTGACGTGGCGAGCAGCATCCGTTTCACCGATGCTCAAACAAAACATTTCGATAATTATAGAAATAACACTTGACCATCCTCTCGATGTTTCTATAATTCGAGAATATTCGAAATTAAAGACAAAATTGAGGTTCATATGAGTAATGAATTAATGACCATGCTACGTGATGCTTTAGACATGTTCGCGTTCTTAGCGGTAGAGTTGATCATTCTATTCTTGGCAATTAGTTACATCGTTGGTGTGTTGCAAGAGTTTTTAACCCCAGAAAAGATCCAGTCGATCTTAAGCTCTCGCAATGGTAAAGGTTACTTTATCGCCGCGCTTTTAGGCTCTATCACACCATTTTGCTCTTGCTCGACCATTCCTTTCCTAAAAGGCTTGCTTCGTGCACGAGCGGGGTTTGGACCAATGATGGTGTTCTTGTTTGCTAGCCCATTGCTTAACCCAGTCATCATCGGTTTATTTGTGGTGACATTCGGCTGGCAAGTCGCTTTATTCTACTTCGCGATTGCGATGGCAGTGTCTGTCATTGCTGGCTATGTACTTGAGAAATTAGGTTTTGAACGTTATGTAAAACCTGAAGCTTACCAAACCGAAACCGCTTCAAGTTGTGCAAGTAATACAAGCTGTGGTGATAAGACTAAAGAAGAAGTCGCCGTTGCAACTTCTTGCTGTACAAAACCAGAAGCCGTTGCTAAAAGCGCACCAACAAGCTGCTGCTCTGAATCTAAAGTTGAACCAGAAGTCGCTGTCTCTTGTTGTTCATCAAATGGTACAGCAACAGCATCACTAACCGAAACAAAGCAACCTAGCCGTTGGATGAGAATTTGGTTATCAACTTGGAGAGACTTCAAACAAGTGCTGCCATATCTAATGCTAGGTATTGCGATTGGCTCATTTATTTACGGCTTTATTCCTACTGACCTTATCGCCGAATACGCGGGCGCTGGAAAATGGTATGCCATCCCTGTTGCGGCTGTCATTGGTATTCCACTCTACATTCGTGCTGAAGCGGTGATTCCGTTAAGTGCTGCGCTAGTACAAAAAGGCATGGCACTAGGTTCGGTAATGGCACTGATTATTGGTAGTGCAGGGGCGAGTTTGACCGAAGTCATTTTGCTAAAATCTATCTTCAAAAATCAAATGATTGCCGCGTTCTTAGTCGTTATCTTAAGCATGGCAATTGGAGCTGGTTTTCTTTACAGCATCATCTTTGGCTAATCGACAGCGAGAACTCATCATTCAAAAAACAATAACCCGCGCGATTGCACGGGTTATTGTAAAACCGCTTATGCCAAATAGAACACCAACTAATAAAAGCAGCGCTTATTCAAATTTAATACGTTGCCTATCTTTTCAGACAAACCTTCCATACTTGGTAACAGCGCATACACCAATGCGACAAAGAGCACCGAACCAATCAGATCAATCGGGCGGTGCATACCAAGCCACAAACGGCTATACGCTACACCAATAGCCCACACCATCAAGGTTGCAGCTAATGCATAACGCTTATGATCTAGAAATAAGCCACCAAAGAAAACCACGCAGATTGCAGCAAAAATAGTATGACCTGACGGGAAGGAATAATCAGTTTCTCCCATCCAATGTTGAGTCCGCCAATGGCTTACATTCTCAGAAACCTTATTAATCACACTCTCTTGTTGCGCAGCAGAAAGTTGATAAAAATGCGCAGGATTAGGCACAAGCAATTGATGAGACAGTACCTCAGTGTATGGACGAGGACTCTCAGTTAAATGTTTCAAACCTGTTTTGGCGGCAAAACCGACCAACAAAATGACACCTAGTTGAATGACTTTACTCAACTGTTGCTTTGGCGTCATTTTAAGTGTGAAGGCAGCTATCGCCAGAACCGCCAGCGTGACCAAAAAGCCACTACTCCCTGCCGAGTTAGTTAAAATAGTAAACGTTGCTCCTTCAAAATCAGATTCAGGAGACAACAATTCAATATGACTTACCAACAAAGTCATTGGGGCAATTAACAATAGCAATATCACCAACAACAATAAGCCGTTGCGTTTTGCTTGCAGGACACTTTTCATAACCATCAACTCATCTCAACGAGACTAGAGTGCGAAACTTAATCAGTAGCGATGAAGGGGCGAACACACAAAAGTCAGTGTCTGCTAATTAGACAGCCCAATTAGCAGATAGCTTGATAAAGAAATGTAGACAAAGGAAAAACACCTTTGTCACCTAAGGTTGTGAATATTAGCCGACAGCCACTAGCTTGATTATCAATTTGCTGTCAATTTGATGAAAATATGTCCCTTTATATAGAAAAGTGCGAACCATTACTGAGTTAGCAGCGTGACTCATTGAGTGCATAGAAGTGATGAACGGGTCCATCTCCTGCTCCTATTTCTAAACCATCAGCGTGTTCAATCGCCGAAGAGAGATAACCCTTGGCTTTTGTTACTGCATCAACCAGTGGATCCCCTTGGGCAAGGTAAGAAGCAATCGCCGAAGAGAGCGTACATCCCGTGCCATGGGTATTTTTAGTTTCCACTCGCTTAGCTCGAATCACTCTTACCGAACTCGCTTCAACGAGTAAATCATTACTGTGCTGACTGCCTTCTAAATGCCCAGCTTTTAACAATACAGATTGAGCACCGAGAGATCGTAAATCTGAAATCATAAAGCCCATTTGAGCTTCAATAGTTGGCACATTGCATTCAATTAACGCCGCCCCTTCAGGGAGGTTCGGCGTGATCAAATTTGCCAATGGCAACAAGCGTTGTTTCATCGTCAATATTGCTTCATTTTCTAGCAATACGTCACCGCTGGTGGCAATCATTACCGGATCGACTACCACAAACTTAGGTCGATATTGCTGCAATTTATCTGCGACGACATTGATAATGCTGCTATTCGCAAGCATCCCCACCTTTACCGCTATCACATTAAGATCGCCAAAGACCGCATCCAGTTGTTTGGCAATGTGTTCGATTGGGATAGGATAAACCGCAGAAACACCTTGAGTGTTTTGAGCGGTAATAGCGGTTATAACGCTGCATGCGTAACCACCTGTCGCTGAAATCGCTTTAATATCAGCTTGAATGCCTGCACCGCCACTGCTATCAGAACCAGCAATGGTCAATACAATGGGAGTTGCGTGTGAAGATTGGTGCGTCATGGTTGTGTCACTCCTACTCGCAACGTATGGAACTGACTCAACCTAAATAGAGAAATCAAATAAGATGAGCATTACTAGTAATAAATCACACCAGCAATGAATAGTTCCCTACGTCAGTGTTAACTGAATCAGGTTCAACGGGTCTCGCTTAGCGATCTCAGCCTCAATAGGCACCCCGACTATGAAATGACATACTAACAATAAACCAAGCCAGCAGAAAGCAAGCGTTGTAAACACACGTTATTCAACACAAATTTTATCAACAGTGCATCATGCTTCTAAACGAATAACGATGCGTATTGCTGATGTTATTAACAAAACGATGCCCAAACAGTATTAGTGTGCAAATTTATGGTTTATTCTTAATTCCATAACTTTTCGTTATCAGAGCCTCAAAAACATGCTAAATCCACTATGGTTAAAGACTTTTGTAACCCTGATTGAAACGGGTCACTTCACTCGGACAGCAGAGAAGCTGTTTATGACCCAACCAGGCGTGAGCCAACACATTAAGAAACTTGAGAGTGTATGTGGTTATTCGCTTATCGAGCGGAACAATAAAAGCTTTGATATTACCGCGCAGGGACAAACTGTTTACCACTACGCCAAAGAGTTGCAGTTACGGGAATCTCATTTAATTGCCAAGCTAGAGCCTGACTCCCCATTTAAAGGCACCGTTAAACTAGCTTGTTCAGGTTCATTAGCGCTGCTGCTCTACCCACACTTATTAGATTTACAATGTGAGCATCCACACCTCATTACCCATATAGAAGCCGCGCCAAAACATAAAGTTCTGGCTGATATTCTCTCTGGTGATGCCGATATTGGTATTGTCACTCGAATGCCCACAGATAAACGCTTAATCGGTGAGAAACTGAGCATTGAACCTCTGTGCTTAATGCTTCCCGCATCCCACTCACTTGAAGATCTTAATTTAGAAAAACTGCAAAATCTTGGGGTGATCACCCACCCTGATGTGGAAAACTGTCTATCTCTATATTGTGATAATTGTGGTGAGAAATGGATGGAGGAGATTCGCTTCGATAAATTGCCAGTCTCTGGCTACGTCAATCAGTTGAGCCAAATACTATTGCCAGTAGCTAAAGGATTGGGCTTTACCGTATTACCGTTAAGCGCCCTTGAGAATTTTCCAGACAAAGCTAAGATCGCGATTTATCAACCGAAACATGAAGTCTCTGAAACTTTGTATTTGCTTACCAAGCAACGCGCTAGCACACCATTGCGCTTTACCACCATCATAGAGCAAATTAAAGATGTGTTGTTACGTCAAGATCGTCATGCTGGTACTGAACGCAGTTGTAACTAGTGCAGAGATAGCGAATATCGTTATAGCCTAAAAATGAAAAAGAGCCGCTAGGCTCTTTTTTCACACACTGACGTTTATGCTTCTAGCACGTCTTGCCCTGTCACCTCTGAAAGAAGCAAAGCATCGTAGGTATCGACATGCAGCCCCATCATAGGCAAACCATGATGACATACCCAAGAGCCAAAAAATACGCCTATAGCGATTGCTATAAATGCTAAAACTACCATAGCGTTACCTCTCATTGGTTTAACAGATGAAACCAATTTACGCCTGGGCAAAACTTTAGTCAATCAAGTGAATAACAAAATCTATACAACATCACAAAATACATGCCAGTTTTTCATTCACTCTACCATCGTTTTTCGTTCAATTTGATAGGCTTAGAAATTAATCACATTTTCGGTATAAACTTGACCAATATCACAGGCAAACACACGCCGCTATTGGCTTGAAATGCTATACAACTTGGCATCAAAACTGCTTTATATATTTAGGCGGCAAGAAACAAGTTAAATCTATGTTTTATTTAAACTTAATTTTAGTGACACTTTCTTTAAGTTTTATTGTCATAAAGATTATAGTGAGATGTCAGCCATATTAAGAGTTTAAGACAGCAAGGTTTCGGCATAGAAATGTGATCAAAGTCCTAGCTATACGATCGGAACGAGGCTACATTCAAATAGTTCATGAGGAACTGTATTCACATATGCTCATATCCGAGCAAGAATTAAGTGAGGAAATATCATGAAGAAAATGAGAAAAGCACAATTACACCGTATTCGCGTTCAGTACTGGAAAGAAGTAAGTAAACAAGATGCGAAAACTCAGTAATGTGTAAATATGCAACGTCTAAGCTGGCTCTTTAGCCAGCTTTAGTATTTTTTGAGGGGTAACAAATTTTTTGGACGCACTATAGCGAATCGAGGGTACGGCACTGCCAATGAAAAACACCACCACCACCTCTCAATAAAAGTTATGTTTTCTTCTATTAAGCCACTTTATCGTTAGTTGGCACCATTTCTGACAACTCTTGCAAGATAGCCAATGTCGACTTAGAAAAAATATGTTTATCTTTCCAGCCAACGAGTTGAACCATTTTTACCTTGCCTGACATAAGACTATGACGAATGATACGACTCACCATATGCACTTCTAAATAACGTTCCGTTCCGACTTGAGATTGAGGGCATAAAGAAGCCAAATCAATATTTAACACCACTTGGTCGCAATGAGAAAGAAAGCTAGCAAGTTGTTCTTTGAGCTGAAAGCGATGACTGAACTGACACTCTGGTAAAGTGAGCCAATCACAGCCAAGATCTTCAGCATATTCTAACTCCTTTTCACTTTGACGAACGCCATCAATCCCCATACAAAATAAGCGCAGTTCATTGAAACGAGCGAGAGCAAAATGGTATGCCGAACCCAATTCCGGCTCCAATGTTGGCTTCATTTCAAATTGGTTACCGATATGGATGACACCTAGCTCTTTGTTAGTAGTATTGAGTAAAGGTAGTACATGAAGCATGCCTTCGGTACAGTTACTGAATACGACTGGCAACGTCTGTGAGCCTAAATAACGGCTCAGATTCAACTGGTAGCGACCAATCATTTGCTCTGACAGCATATAATGACCACCATTTAACCAACGGCTATTTTCTTGTTCTGCCAACCAATCAAAAACATCCTGCAAACTTTGATCGGCCATTTCGAACTCAACCTGTTTAATCGGTTTAATCTGTTGAGAAATACTCATCAACACCATCGAAAAGGAAGAGACACCCGTAATACTGTGAGTTTTATTGCGTCGAAATAAGCCGAACATATGCATTACCTTTCTGGGGGCAGAGCCCTCGCTGCTTGGAGAACGTGAAGGATGATCCTTTGTTGATTTTGTTGAACACGATGCGCTGGCGCCATAATAGAGATGGCGCCAACAAGCTTCGATCCTTTCATCACTGGAGCGCTAATGCCTGATACACCAGGGTCTATCTCTGATGTGCTTAGTGCGTAACCTTGCGCGCGAATCGCATCCAGATCCTGTTGCCACTCATTGATCCGATGAGCTTCGCCAAAGTAGCGCAAAATTTTGTCGCGACGTTGAGTTGGCATGAATGCCAACATCACTTTTGACGATGCTCCTCGAAGTAATGGCTGGCTTTGTCCTTGTACATAGCTACAACGCAATGCTTGCATACTCTCTTTTCTGCTTACACAGAGCGCACGGTAACCGACCGGAACCATATAAGCAGCCATTTCACCTGTCTGTTTTTGAAGGCGGTTGAGAACGGCGTCAACCGCATCCAAGTCGTGTTGGCTGGTTTCGTAGCTGCGCATCAAAAGTAGCGCTGCAGGACCGATGATCAAAGTCTTGTCACTTGGACTTTCCTCAATCAAGTTCCATTCTTTTAGTAACTTGAGGTGACGATATAGGCTACTTATCGGCGTTCCTAAAAGGTCGCTGAGCGTCTTAGCTGTCACAGGCTCATCGTTCACTGCAACTTGCATTAGCAATTGCAGTAATTTTTCATTGACCTGTCCGGAATTTTGCTTCATCGAGTTCACACTTATGTTTTAACGTTTCAAGTTAGATTGACCAAATTGTATTCCTAAAATATGAGAATTTATAAACACAAAGAAATGGTTATTCTCACCAAATAAGAATGTACGCTTTTTTATTATCTGGCAATATTTACTTGATAAATCGCTTATCGACAAGGTGGGTTTGAAATTGAGAGAGACTAGAAAAGGTTGTAATGGGGTATTTCCGTCGCTACAGAACAAAAAAAGCAACGTAATAAGCCTAGCTAATAGGCAATAGGTAAATTCTTGGTAGACGAGAAAATAAAAATCTTCTCTTTGAAACTAACAGGCAATGAAAGCGGCTATAGATCTTCCTCCAACATCCCTTCATCAATCATAGAAGAGCAGTTAATCTTATATTGATCGTAAGAAAAAACAGCTGCGCCGTGTACGCGCTTAGTGGTCACTTTGTCCTCACCAAATTGGATAATCACACGGGTATAGACTTTTTTAGTTGCCTGAATGGTATTTTCAACTAGTAAACGCTCGAACTCTTCAATATGTGCGTCTCGTGCTAATTTTATCCTCTCTAGATTGGCGCTAGCGGCCACTTTACTATGCTCAATTTGATCTGCTTCCTCCTCAGTGCGGTCTGCTTTCGGGCGCTTTTTAAACTCAAGCTCTTTACGTACCACATCCATCGTCACTTCTTGCGCCATTTGGTAGTGGTCACGATATTTTATTTGCCGATCTTTATGCATTTTGTACCGAGCAAAGCCATGCACATAGGTAGCGGTGTCCCCTTCCACACCTAAGTTAACACAGACAACCTTCCCTCCCACTTTGGCTTGACCACCACTCAACGTGCCTTGTCTTGCTGTTTTATCAGACACAGTAAGGTTATTTCCACAACGAATTTCATTGTTCATACAGTGGATGGCTAGCTCGATGTCGTGTCCGGCTTGCAGTTCAGCAAACTGCGCATAGTTTGCCTTAATCGATCCACCGGCTTTCAAAATACAAGATTTCTGCTGGTTGTCAGAGACGTTATGTCCAATAATGCCTTTCGCAACTTCGATATCACCTTGCGCTTGAATATTTGCCGATTCAACAAAGCCGCCAATAGTGATATTACCTGTTGCTCGCACCACCATATCTGACTCAACATTGCCCTTGACCAGAACATTGCCTTTAAACTTTACATGACCAGTGGCAACGCCAATGGTATCCAGCACCAATACATCATCTACGTCAACGCTACATTCGTGCAAAATAGGCATGCCTGTTACCACAGCAACCAAAACATCAGGATCTTTTTCAGAAATAGCCGATCCTTTACCTTCTTTTAGAGGAAGATCTTTACCATCAGCCGCTTCGATCACTTTTCCTTGCACCGTAAAACCAGGTTCCCCCAGAGTGGGTGGTGTTCGCCGCATTAAAGGCTGTCCTTTTGCAACGCTAACCGTCTCACCAAGATTAAGCATATCAACCTTGCCGGTTTCATCTTCTACTGGTGCGAGAATTTGTTTGGAAACATCTTTTACGAGGGGAATAAATTTGGTGTCTTTACCTTCAACCGGCTTTTTACCCGTGGCGATGGGTTGGGTAAATTGCTTACCTGGTTTGAGTTGGCTACTCACCACCAGTACTTTTTTTAGCGCCAGTTTGTTGATGCCTTTTGTTACTGAGCCACTCGCCAAAGCATGAACAAGTTGAGGACCACTGAGTGGTTTGCCTCCGTAGGCTCCGGTGACGACCATACTGGCTAGCATATCGTTTTCAGATATAACTAACTCGATAGTCGCATCCAATTTGTCAGCAACGGTGATGCCGTGAAAAGATTCAGATTTACCTTCTTTTGCAAGGGTAAGAAAACGAAGAACTTCTTCTTCATATACAAAGTAAGATTCAGCCTCTAACGCTGCAAGGGCTTCATTCAACCCACCATAATCAAAATCTCGTGGTAACGACATTTCATTGGGCAGTTTAGCAATCACTTGTTTCTTATCGTCAGACAGAGAGACGATTTCTTTCCACATGCTTCACCTACTTGGGAATCAACCTGAGTCTCAGTGTATCTAAGTTCATTTAATATAAGTATGAAAGCGCTAGCATTTTCCGGCTTATGTCGAGTAATTCACTCACAGTTAAGTAATAAATTATGTCCAATAGCTGGGAAACTTATACATTTTTCAATTGAACACTGGAATTAATATCACTCTAGTTGCATTACATTTCATCCACTGTTAACTAATTGTTCACGTCAACAATCCAATTGAAGCCAAGTTCGAAGCGACACCCCAAACTTCGATATACACTTTAATCTACCTTGAGTACAAACGTGGAGATTAGTTTGGAGGCGCAAGTCATAGATCTGAAATTCTATCACCTTAGGGGGGTAATTCTGCTCATTGCTTGCTAGGTCCAACAACGAGAAAGTCAGCCTACTCAGTAAAGATCGTTCCTCTGTGCCAAAATCCCAGGTTCAACTTAGTAAAGAGATCGAGCAAGCGTCATTGATCAAGAGTGATCAAGGTGGCTAGATAAACATCTGGTTAGAAAGCGCCAATTATTTGGCTCTAAAACTGAAAAAAGAAGCAACTTCTGCAGAATCACAAGGTATTGATGAGTATATGCAGCTAATCCAACTAAAATAGTGATTGTTGGATAGAAATTTAAATCGTATCGCCCTTGATCATCGTTTCGTATGAAAGAGTCACCCGCGTTAAATAGCAATTGGTGTGAGTATCGATCGCAGAGGCGCTCATTGTCAGTGCTCAAGAATAATCTCTCGTGGTTCAAAATAGCAAGGCACTCCGTGTAGAGTTTGGTTGGCAAAAGAATTTTGCCAACTTATCGCCGGACCGATTGAAAGCTCAAATAAGTGACACCGTCACAACAAATAACTTCTCTGTGTAGTAATTGAGATACAAAGCAGAGCGACAACTATTATTGATTTGGACAACACGAGAATTGTGGTTCCGAGCAAAGCCTTTATCACTGAAAAATTGACTAACTGGTGGCTAACCGATTCCATTACTCGAATCGTAATCCCTCGCTGATTTTCCCGCGATGTAAACGTAAGTTATCAATATCACAGAGGTAACTCAGATGGTGACCTTGTTCAATATGCGCTGCAAATTGATGATTACCACTATCTGCTTCGATTTGCATAAACTGAATCAAGGCATTTAAGCGTTCAATCATGGTTTCGACTAAATCTGTACGCTGTTGCAGCGTCGCGCCATAAGCATCACAAAATAGCCTAGCTCGTCCTATTTGCTGGTCTAGATCACCCAACCTATCAACTGGATCGGTTTTGAACGGTGCCCAGCAATAAATCGAGTAGGCTAAGTCCCATACTCTTGGCGCTGGGTGTGCCGTATCAAAATCGAAAGTACCAATCACTTCATTGCCATTTAGCGCAACGTTATAAGGCGTGAAGTCTCCATGACAAATCACTTCTTTAGGCTCTCGTTCTGCTAGCATCCAAATTAAATTCTCAGTTGGATGCTGCTCAATGAAGTCACTCGAAGCGTCATGTAATCGTCGCAATAGTTTTGCCGCAGAGATTAGCGCTGTTTCACTGGCAATCGCCCCTCGTAACGGGTAGTTATAACTATCTCCATCAACAAAAGTAAGTATTTCTTGTTGTCCGTTTTCAATCGCTACAAATTGCGGGCAACCACCTATCCCCTTACGTTGATAGTGTGAAAGTAATAAATGGATTGTTTTAGACCAATGATTCAATGGTCGAACAACGACATCATCACGTTTATAGATTTCACTTTCACGCCTACTCATTAACGACTCTACGATCATGACTCAACTCAAAATAGAAATACCCCTACGATTTAGACACTATACCCATGTAACTTTAAAATGCAGCAGTCGGAGTCATGTCACTGGTTCCAGTTCAAGAAAAACAACGTGCGTAGAATAGCCATCTATATTCTAGATTTACAAATTTCTATCCATATCAAATATCGAGGCGGTCTAAAGACTAACCAACTCCTACTCTCATCAATTTACAATGTAAAATGACCAATGCAATTTATAAGAATGGTTTGATTCTAGTAATAACGAGGGTTTCAACGAAAGGAAATGACGCGCAACAATAGATTACTTAACCGCAAAAAATGCGAAAGCACGTCCTTAGATGAATAAACCCGCGGACGCACATTCAAAATATCGACCTAACGCTGACGCAGATAATGATTTTTGACCAAGCAATCGAGTAGCCTTGTTGCCGATAGATGCTTGAATTTCAATGATGTGGAAAGAGTCCCAAACAGTGGGATGCCGCCGCCCAAAACAATAGGAATGGTGGTAATGATCATCTCATCGATTAGATCTTTTTCTAAGAAGCTTTGGATCGTCTTACCACCATCGATATAGAGACGATTAAGCCCTTGTCGATTCAACTGAGCAACAATATCTTGGATCTCTCCATTAACTAGAAATACCTTACCTTGATATTCCTCTGGTACAGATCGCAGTGTTGTGCTTAAGAGATAAACCGGTTTCGTATAAGGCCATTCACAGTCAAAACTCGTAACCATGTCGAAGGTATTTCTTCCCATCACTAATGCGTCAATTTCATTCATAAAATCTGCAAAGCCAAAATCGGAACCTTCAGGGTTGGGAAGGTCATGTAACCAATCAATTTGGTTATTTTGATCTGCTATGTAGCCATCAAGGCTCGTCGCTATGTAGACAATATTTGGCACGATCTTTCTCCATTAAAAAATAGTGTAATGTAGTATAGCGGTCAGAGCAGAACCAACAACACGTGGCTAGGTCTGTTTTCTATCTCTCGATTAATAATCGGCACTTACAACGAGACTCATTATTCACCGAAACTGTATTGCCGCTTTATTTCCACCACTTGCACAGTATACGACTGGTACCACTTTTCTTGTCCGATTTTTTGCGCGACCACATGCTTACTGTCTTTATGCCAATTACGAATATCCTCTTCGTTATTCCAATAAGAAATGGTAATTTCTTGCTCTCCTTCTGTCACCGCGATGAAATCCTGGCAATGATATTTGTCAAAAGCCAATTGACGCATAACAGCGACCATTTCAATATAAGTATCATCCTGAACACCCGCTTTAGCGCGAAAAATGACAGCAAACATAACCACTCCTCTTGTAATGCAAAAATGGTCCACTGATAAGAATTAATGATCTAAAAACTACTGACGACTGATTAATAAGTTCCCCCCAGAGAGAGTTAAGAATACAGCGCAGGTACGATTAAACAGTTGTGACATTTTCGGCTTAGCAAACCAATGCCGTAAGTAGAGTCCAAACAGAGCATAAATGCTAATGGTCAAAGTCTCGAGCATTAGGAAGGTCAGCCCCAAAACAAAAAACTGTTGTTCTACATCGCCGACAGGGTCAACAAATTGTGGCAAAAAGGCAGTAAAGATAAGAATAGCTTTCGGATTTCCTGCAGCTAAAGCGAACTCTTGACGAACCAATTCGAGCTGGCTACGTGACGAATTTGCAAAAGAGAGTGGATTAGAGGTAGAACGCCATAAACGGAATGCTATCCAAATAAGGTAAAGCGCGCCAAATAGCTTGATGGCAAAAAACAAAATTTCTGAAGCGTACAACATCATCGCCAAGCCTGATGCGGTTAATGTTATCATTACACTGAAAGCTGCAATTCTACCCATACCCGCCAACAATGAAGATTTAAACCCATAGCACCGAGCGTTATTCATTGCTAAAAGATTGTTTGGTCCAGGTGTCATGTTTAGTGCAAAACACGCTGGCATAAAAATGAATAACTTCCAAAGCTCCAAATCAAAATCCTTTTTACTCTATTTACAATGTAAATTATCACTAGAGCATCTTATTGCTACTACCGATTAGGAATGACCGCTATTAATATTTAACCAATCTTGCTTCAACATGGCCAACACCACAGTATCCCACCACTGATTTTTGAAGTAACGGTGTTGACTAAAATAGCCTTCTTGTTTCATTCCTAATGACTCACACAATTTGATAGCTGCAATATTTTTACTGATGGTTTCGGCATAGATTCGATGCACATCCAAATTAGAAAAACCAAAATGGGCAAGTTCCTTTGCCGCTTCAACAATGAGCCCACTGCCCTGATACGCACGAGAAAGACCACAACCTATCGACGCTTGTTTGTCTGATTCTAAACGTAGGCAAATCGTTCCAATAAAGTCACCACTAGCTTTGAGTTCAATCGCAAGTTGATAACTGCTTCTCGGCATTTCTTGCGCCTGTTGAATAAACTGTTTTGTCAGCAAGCGATACTTATCTGGGGCACAATCTTCTTCACTATAAAATCGCTGATATTTGATGTCTTGTGATAATGAAACAAATGCATCTTCATCATGCTGTTGCATGTCTCTTAAAAGCAGTTGTTCTGTCTCTAGCTGAAACATAGAGTTGCCTATTTAAGTCGTTAGCAAACTACTATGACAGCAATTTTTATCATCATCAATTAGGTAAACCAAAAGAGGCATTGATAGGTAACAAACTATATTAGTTTGAAATATTTATCCTGTTAAGGGAATGAGCTCCGAACCAAGGTTGGCTCTATATTCAATCTAGAGGAGATCGAACAATGGATTTCAGACCTGTACGGCAATTTACATTGTAAATATTAGCGAGAGGCTGGAAATCGATGTTGGGTGTTAAAGCTATAATTCGCGGTGACTCGTTTACCTTGGTTAGAATACTCCAGAGTGTCGCAAAGTTCGGTCGCTAATACGATGCCTCTTCCATAAGTTAAGTTCTGTTGTGTTTGTTTGGGGTGCTGTTGGTAATTGAACCCTTCTCCGTTGTGCTCCAATACCATGACTAAAAGTTGCTGTGAGGGCTGATAATCTAGATCCAAGGTCAACCATGCGTTCGAGTCTAACTCTAGCAATTTCTCTTCCCTTTGTTGGTAAAACAAAAAGAACCCTTCTGGTAACTCTTTTATCGAGCTGTCCATACCTAATAAACCATGGTCAACAGCATTGGTCACCAACTCAGACAAAATTGAACAAACCAAATCTAAATGCGGTCCAGAGAAAATAATGCCAGAAAGAAAACGTCGGATATCATTCATTAAGCTGACGTTCTGTATTACCTCAGCAGAGAAAGATAAACTCGATTGCATCGGTAACATACTCATCGATTCATCGAGACTTAACTCATTCGTTGTTTTATCACTTGAAATAGGGAATTCCATTGAGAGTATCGATAAATCATCTTCAACGTCTTTATGAGCAAACTCTCGTACGGATTGATATAAGCTCGGTATCGCCCACTTCCCAGCTTGCAAAACAGCTTCTAACCTTTGTTGACCAAATCGCTCACCTTGCTTGTTTACCGCTTCGATAACGCCATCAGTATAGGCGAGGATTTTCTGATGTGGCTCTAGTTTTAGGTGCACCAAGTTTGCTTCAAAATCCTTTGCAGACAAAACACCTAAAGGCATATGTTTTGATTCTAATCTTCTCGCGATTTGACCATCAGCTTCGAGAACATAAGCATCAGGTAAACCTCCACCCCACCAAGATACTTCAAAACCACTAGCACGTATTTCAAAGACACTTGCCGCAAGCATCATTCCTGATGGTAGGAAACGCGAAAGTACCTCATTTATCTCAGTAACGATCTCCCCTAGCGCAAGCCCCTTAACCGCCATCGAAAAGAACGCACGCGTTGCTGGAATCGCTGATATCGCAGCTGGAAGGCCATGCCCAGTTGCATCCGCAATCATCACATAGACACCACCATGAGGACGATTTGCCACAACAATGAGGTCCCCATTAAATATAGTAGAAGGCGTCGAGATATAATCGATGCCAAAGACGTGTTTCACTTGCGCGCTCATTTCATCTTTCAGATTGGCAAAAATCGATTCTGCGATTGCGTAATCGTATCTCACTTGGTCGTGAAACAAACTCAATTCATCACGTTGCGCCATCACTTCATTATGCATAGTGACGATGCGAAAGTGCGCCTGCACTTTAGCAAGCAATACGCTACTCTCAACGGGTTTAAGAACGAAATCATCACCTAGCGAAAGACAACGTTCAAACGAATCATAATCATCTAGTACGGTGAGAAATATAATCGCAATATGTTGTTTAGGGAAAGCTTCACGAATTTGTTGAGCTGTGATAAATCCATTCTGTTCAGGCATCACGACGTCAAGTAATACAATATCAGGCAAACTGTCCATTTCCTGCATTGCGGCGACCACACCTCGCCCGCTTCCAAAGGTGTCAATTCTTGAAGTGACATGGCTTAATATGAGGCGACATAACTCTCTGTTGGTAGCCTGATCATCCACAATCATAATTCGCATTTTAAGCGCCCTATTCAATCTTGAACTTTTTATCAAACCGAGAAATAGCGAGAACCTTACGTACCTGGGGTAACGTGTTAGTTAGTCTTATTGCTCCATCACTCTGTTCTAGATAATTTTGCATATTGATAAGAATGCCTAACCCAGCACTGTCTATATAATCCACTTTGCGCAAATCAATGATAAATTGGTATTCGCGCTTGTCCGAATAGCAGCGTTTAAACTCGTGAATGAGATTGAAGCCAAAAGCACCTTTAACAAAGATAGTCACTTGCTTTGCCTCTGAATCTACTTCTGCCTTAACAGACATGCGCCCTCTCCTCTTGCTAGCCGAATAATGCGTTATTTAAAGTTATACTCAACTTAGATTAAAAACATTGCATCAGCATGAACATACGCTTGGCTAGTATTCAGCGTCATCGCCTGCAACACCCTGTTGCTTACACTCACAATAAAGATGTTGAGATTATCAACATTAATCGATGAAACCAATTGCGCATAATTTGAGTGTAGGAAGAAATCGCCATTACGCAAATACTGGTGATATAGTAAGCCATACTGTAAATGGTCGATTTCAAGCAATATGGTCATTGCGTTTTGTAATGCGATAAACATCTTTAAGAGCGGGGTAGCTGAGCAGGATTTACAGTGTAAACAGAAGGGGGGGATTTACAGTGTAAAGATGATTCACGTTTACACTGTAAATTGACTTTATAAGTGGTGAAGCAACAATGAAACTTGACGGCGCACTTCGGATTCGATTTGTTTACGCCCGGTAAAATTGAACTCGTTGGCGCATTCATGCCAACTCCATTGCTGAGCCACCTTACGAATCAGTAGCGCCATGGCGTGCTCGGCACCGGTCTGCCATAACGCTCGCTCGATGATTGG